>Ga0111538_10000513_pt1 | contig 51452 bp, 45 predicted proteins | sample SoiMethybrSBSTD1_FD_79669 | JGI IMG/M metagenome (GOLD analysis project Ga0111538, IMG submission 79669) | Bulk soil microbial communities from a Populus tree surrounding site in Tennessee, USA - Soil MetaG P. TD hybrid SBSTD1 (version 2)... | ecosystem: Environmental > Terrestrial > Soil >... | reverse complement strand
GCCGAGGATCAGCATGCCGTCCACCTTCGCCAGCGACTGGTAGAACGAGAACTCCCAGTCGGCGTTGACGTCAGGGCGAAAGTCGAACTTGTCTTCGTTCCCCGCCTCCTCGATGAACTGCGGTTGCGGATTCTGTTGCGAATAGAGCACCTGGATCGATCCGGGCGCCACGTCCTTCTGGCTCAGATAGCCCCGGACGAGATCGATCTCCATCGAGTGCTTGTTGCCGGTGTACACAACAATCCGGCACCCCTGCTTGGCGAGCTCGCGCCCGAGATCCTCGCTGGCTTGTGCCGCCTGATCCAGGTTGCGAAGGCCGAGTTCTTCCTTGCGGTCGGGGTTGTAGCTCCCGACAATCGCGATGAGCGGACCGTCCATGGGCCCTCCGGGGCGAACGCGTCGTGCTGGGGGTGGGACGATCCTGTGCTGGCGGTCGAGGGCGCGTCAAGCGACCTTCATCAGGCCATCAGGGCAGAGGGCACAGGGCAGAGGGCACAGGGGAAGGCGGAAAACGCAAAGGCACAGGTGCCGCCCTGCGCACCTCTGCGTTGTCAGTTCCCCTCTGCCCTGTGCCCTCTGCCCTGCGCCAGCCAGCCCTGCGTCCGCTCGCGAGTCTGGTAGACTGGCGGCGCCAGCCTGCCAGGACGATGGAATGACACGTCGGGCCATCCGGATTGGCTCCGCGGCGATTGCCGTCTGCGGAGTGGCGTCGATGATCGTGGCGGCGCAGACGCAGCGCCCGCCCACGTTTCGCGCGGGCGCCGTGCTCGTGACCGTTGATGCCTATCCTCAGAAAGACGGGCGCACGGTCGAGGGGCTGACCGCGGCCGACTTCGAGGTCTTCGAGGACGGCAAACCGCAGAAGGTCGAGAACTTCGAGTTCGTTCGCATCGAGCCGAGCCTGTCGGAGAGCGAGCGGGTCGATCCCAACAACCAGCGCGAATCCCTGGAGCAGGCGGCTGACCCGCACAACCGCGTCTTCGTCGTGTACCTCGACGCGCTGCACGTGACCGTCGAGGGATCGCACGACATCCGGCGGCCCCTCGTCGACACACTCAATCGCATCGTCGCTCCCAACGACCTCTTCGGCGTGATGACGCAGAACATCCAGCCGCGTCACCTCGTGCTGGGGCGCCGCCTCATGGCGGTTGAAGAGCAACTGACGCGTCACTGGCCGTGGGGCGAGCGCCACTCGTTGACGCATGATCCGACCGATCCGGTCGAAGACGCCTTGACGCAATGTTTCGCACTGACGCCGGACGGCAAGGACTGGATGGTGCGGGACAGCGGCGCGTCACGCCGTCTCGATCGAGTGTTGATCGATCGCCGCCGTGAGGATCGCACGCTGACGAGCTTCGAGGATCTGACGACCTATCTGTCCACGCTGCGCGAGGCGCGGACGGTGCTGATGCTGATCAGCGACGGCTGGCTGCTGTTCACGCCGGACAATGCCTTGCAGAACGAAGCGGCGCGGTTCGGCGCGCCCGCGGCGACGCAACCGGTGACCATCGGCCCCGGCGGCCGGCTCGGCGTCGCCGACAAGCTCGGGGATGGCCCGGTCGACAGACGGACGTGCAACACCGAGCTGCTCCGGTTGTCACAGATGGACGACGCGCGGCGATTCCGCGACCTGCTGACGCGGGCGAGCCGCGCGAATATCAGTGTCTATCCGGTCACGCCGGGCGGCCTCACCGTGTTCGATACGCCGTTGAGCGATCCAGACAACGTCGGATTCAACCTGCTCCGGGAGACGACCCGTGTCGCCAACCGGCTCGACACGCTGCGGACGCTCGCCGAGAACACCGACGGCCTGGCGATCGTCAACACGAACGATCTCGGCAAGGGGATGCGGCGCATCATCGATGACGTGTCGGCGTACTACCTGCTCGGGTATTACTCGACGAACACGAAGAACGACGGCCGTTACCGCAGCATCGACGTGAAGATGAAGCCGCCGGGGCTCTCGACGCGGGCCCGGCGCGGGTACTTCGCCCCGGCCGAGAACGCGGCAAACACGTCAGGGAAGTCCGGACCGCCGCCGGCAAGCGCCACCACCGCGGCGGCCGCCGGCGCGGAGGCGGCGTTCGGATCGCTCGCGCGGCTCAAGGCGAGCACGGCGCTGTACAGCTACGGGGTCGTCGCCGACGGGGAAGTGCGGCTCGCGGTCGAGATCGCGGCCTCGCAGCTCGTCGATGGACGCTGGGCTCAGGGCGCCGACGTCGAAGTGGCGCTGAGCCTCCTCGGCGGCGAACCGATCGGGACGACAAAGGCGCGGATCGAGGCGCCCGCGCGCGGTGTGCTCGTGCGGGTACCGCTTGGGGCACCGGCGGGCGGACCGTGGCGAGCCGACATCAAAGTGAAGCGAGACGCCGAGACGCTCGAGGACCGCACCGAAATCCGGGCCGTCACCGGACGTCTGGCGGGGGAGCCGTTGATCTATCGCGGCACACCGGCCGCGACGTCGCCGCTCCGCGCGGCGGCGGACTTTCAATATCGGCGTACCGAGCGCGTGCACATCGAGCTTCCGCTCGTGGGAACGATCGATCGCCGTGAGGCGCGGCTGCTCGGCCGGAACGGCCAGCCGCTGGCGGTGCCGGTGAGCGTGACCGAACGCGACGTCCTCGGCCGGCCGGGCGTGGCCGCCGATCTGACGCTCGCGCCGCTCTCGGCCGGCGACTACGTCATCGAAATCACGCTTGGCCGCGGCGCGGAGACCGAGAAGAAGCTCGTCGCGATTCGAGTCTTGCCATGAAGACGGGTTGGCGGCGGCCCGCCCTCGCAGGGCGGCCCGGGTGGTGGACACTCGTAGGGCGGCCCGGGTTATGGGCCGCCAGGACAGTGATCGCCGTGACCGCGGTGACGACCGCCACGCTGCTTTACGCGCAGCAGCAGCAGCAGCCGCCGCCGCGGCAGGTCTTCCGGGGCGGCGCGAACTTCGTGCTCGTGGACGCGTATCCCAGTCGCGACGGTCAGATCGTCGAGGGGCTGACCGCCACGGATTTCGAAATCCTCGAAGACGGGAAACCGCAGAAGATCGAAGCCTTCGAGTTCGTCCGCGTCGAGCATGGTCTCTCCGAGAGCGAGCGGCGCGACCCCAACAACCAGCGCGAAGTGATCGAGGCCGTCGCCGACCCGCACAATCGCATCTTCGTCGTCTTTCTCGACATCTCTCACGTGACCGTCGAAGGGTCGCACCGGATCCGGCGCCCGCTCATCGATGCGCTCAACCGGATCATCGCGCCGAACGATCTGTTCGCGGTCACGACGTCGTATCACCGAGCGAAGGATCTCGTATTCGGCCGCCGGCTGATGGGCCTGGAAGAACAGCTTTCGAAGTTCTGGACGTGGGGCGAGCGGAACATGATCACCTCGTCACGTCCCCTCGATCTCAGGGAAACCGAGCTCACCAACTGCTTCCACGTCAAGCTGAAGGTGGACAATCCGCGCGATCCGAAGATCGTCACGCCCATCGACTGGCTGGTCAAGGACGGCCCCGTGAAGCGCTTCTTCGACGAGGTGCTGATCGAGCGGCTGCGCGAGGATCGCGCCCTCACGAGCCTCGAGGACCACGCCGACTACATTGGCCAGCTGCGCGAGGCCCGCACGGTGCTGATGCCGATTACCGACGGCTGGGTGCTGTTCGAGCCGAACCGTTCCTGGGAAGCCGAGCCTTCGGACGACGTGAGGAACGCCGGTCAGTCGGTGCCGACCGCAGCGGCGCAGCTCGGCCCGCGCGGGCAGCGAGATCAGAATCAGATCATTGACTGGCAGCGATGCCTCATCGAGATGAATCGCCTCGTACAGCTCGACAACGAGCGCCGGCTGCGCGACCTCATTGCGAAGGCGAATCGCAACAACGTCAGCTTCTATCCGGTCGCGCCCGCGGGCCTCGCGGTCTTCGACGGCGGCGGCGCCAGCGAGCGGGTGATTCCGAACCCGAGCGCCCCGCTCGGGCAAACGATTCTCGGCCGCGATCAGAATCGGCTCCGCAGTCGGGTCGATGGTCTGAAAACCATCGCCGAGAACACCGACGGCATCGCGATCGTGGACACCAACGATCTCCAGGCTGGCTTCAAGCGCATCGTGAACGACGTGTCGGCGTACTACTTGCTCGGGTACTCTTCGACGAACCCGGCGCAGGACGGGCGGTACCGAAAAATCGACGTCAAGGTCGCGACTCGGGGCGCCACCGTGCGCGCGCGGCGCGGCTACGTCTCGGCCAGACCGGCCGCGGCGGCTTCAACCGGCACGGAAACGGGACCGGCCGCCGCGGTGGCGACGAGCGCGCTGAACGACGCGCTGAGCTCGCTGGCGCGACTGACGCCGACGGCCTCGCTCTTCGTGACTGCCTCGGCGGGCGCCGAGCTGACGGTGGTGGCCGAACTGGCCAGCCAGACGATCGCGCGAGGACCGTGGCCGCAGGGTGCGACGGTCACGATCGAGGTCTCGGACGCCAAGGGTGTCCGGGCGGCGGACGCCACGGCAAAGATCGAGCCGGGCATGCGCAGCACGCTGGTGCGCGTGCCGCTGGCGGGCCCGGGGCCCTGGCGCGTGCGCACGCGTGTCGCCGGGGGGCCGGATGGGCCGCTGGAGGATCGTCTCGAGGTCACGTCCGCCGCTTCGAAGTTCGTCGGCATCGCAGTGGCGTTTCGCGCGACGCCCGCGCCGGCGTCGCCGCTGCGTCCGGCCGCGGAATTCCTGTACCGCCGCACCGAGCGGGTGCACATCGAGTGGCCGATCCTGACCTCGCCCGATCGCCGCGAGGCGCGGCTCATCGGACGGAACGGCCAGCCGCTGGCGGTGCCGGTGACCGTGAGCGAGCGCGAAACGAACGGCCAGCGAACGCTCGCCGCCGACGTCAACCTCGCGCCGCTCTCGGCGGGCGATTACGTGATTGAATTGACCGTGGGAAGCGGCGACGCAACAGAACGCAAGCTCTTCGCGCTGCGGGTGGTGCAATGACGACCGGGAGACGACTCGTATTCGCCCTAGGGGCCGTCGCGGCGGCCGTCGTCGGCCCCGGTGCCCAGCAGGCGCCGCCGCCACCGCAACAGCAGCCTCGCCCCGTCTTTCGCGGCGGGACGACGCTCGTGCAGGTCGATGCCTATCCAACGAAGGACGGCAAGATCGTTGAAGGGCTGACGAAGGCGGACTTCGAGGTGTTCGAGGACGGCAAACTCCAGGCGGTCGACGATCTCGAGTTCGTGCGCATCGAGCCGAACACGCCGGATGTGCTTCGCCGCGACCCGAACACGCAGGAAGAGGGCAACGTCCTTGCCGCCGATCCGCGCAATCGCGTCTTCGTGATCTACCTCGACTACTACCACATGAATCTCGTCGGGTCGCACTCGACGCGGCGTCCGCTCGTCGATTTTCTCAACCGAATGCTGACGGCCAACGACCTCTTCGGCGTGCTGACGCCGAATCTCCGGCCGCGCGATCTGATGCTGGGCCGTCAAACCCAGACGCTCGAAGAGCAATTGACCCGCTATTGGTACTGGGGGGATAAAGGCTTCGTGACCGAGCGAGAGGAACAGGCGCTCGCGGAAAAGTGCTATCCCATCCAGATTCCTATGACGCGGTGGCGCATGGACCGTGTTCTCTCCAACCTCGATGGGCTCGTCACCTACCTCGGCGGGCTCCGCGAGGCGCGGAAAGTCATCGTGCTCCTGACGCGCGGCTGGACGCTTCCCGAAGACAAGACGGAGCTCGCGAACACGACAGCGCGCAATCCCGGGCTCCCGACGCCTGGTGTCGACCCGCGCGGGCGCATCACGATGGATCCGAACTCCGGTCGCGGACAATCCGGCGACAAGACCTGGTGCTCGACCGAGCAGTATCGGCTCCTGTCGATGGACTTTCAGCAGCGGCTGCGGGACCTCATCCAGTCGTCGAACCGGAACAACGTGACGTTCTATCCGCTCAACCCGGCGGGCCTCGAGACGCCGGAGATCTTCAGCGCGGAAACCCGCGGCATCCCGAGCCCGGCGGCGGTGATGGGCTCGATGAACGCGATGCGCGATCGCGAGGACAGCATGCGGACGCTCGGTGACAACACCGACGGCTTCGCGATCGTCAACACGAACGATCTGAACCTCGGGTTCCGGCGGATCGCCGACGATGTGTCGGCGTACTACGTGCTCGGGTACTACTCGACGAACACGAAGTTCGACGGCAAGTTCCGCCGCATCGAAGTGAAGATGAAGACGCCCGGCGTCAAGATCAAGGCCCGCCGCGGCTACTTCTCGCCCGCCGAGGGCGCCGGGCCGAACGCGGCGGCGGCGCGCGTCGGTGCGGCGCTGCCGACGGCCAAGCCCGCCTCGCCGGTCGAAGACGCGTTCGCGGCGCTCTCGCGGCTGCGGCCGACGGCCGAGCTCTACTCGCGCGGCTCGGCCAGCCCGGCCGAGCTGGGCCTCGCGACCGAGATTGCGACCGGACAACTCTTCGGCGGCCGCTTCGACAAAGGCGCCGACGTCGAGTTCGTCGTCGCCGACGCGGGCGGCGCGACGGTCGCCACCGAAAAAGCGCGGATCGAGCCGGGCACGCGCGGCGTCCTCGTCCGCGTGCCGGTCACCGCCGCCAGCCCGGGGCCATGGCGGGTCGGCGTGAAAGTGACGGCCGCGGGCGAGACGCTGCAGGATCGCTTCGATGTCGCCCGTCCGGCGACCAGGATCCTCGGCGAGCCGCTCGTCTTCCGCGCGCTGCCTTCCGGCCAGTCGCCGCTCCGCGCTGTGGGCGATCTGTTCTTCCGCCGGACCGAGCGCATCCATCTCGAGTGGCCGTTACTCGCAGCCATCGATGCACGCGACGGCCGGCTGCTCGGCCGGAACGGGCTGCCGATCCCGCTGCCGGTGACGCTCACCGAGCGCGACGTCAGCGGCCAGCGCGTTCTCGCCGCCGACGTGAACCTCGCGCCGCTCACTGAAGCGGACTACGTCATCGAGATCACGGCCGGCGCCGGCACGGAAACGGAAAAACGTTTTCTCGCCATCCGCGTCGTCAGGTAGCGCGAAGATCGTTGCAGGCCGTCAGCGGCCGGCGTCTTTGTAGCGGCGCGCATCGGCGGGACTCACTTCTTCTTCAGATCGCGTCGCTGAAGGTACTCGCCCTGAATGAGCAGGTAGGTCACGTAGTACTTGTAGATGCTGCTGACATACGTCACGGTCTCGCGACCGATACGTTCGCTCGCGATCCGTTCCACGTTGTTGAACCACACGTTCGGATCCAGTCCGCGAGCGCCGGCCTCGCGCCGCAACTGACGCACGCGTGCCGGCCCGGCGTTGTAGGAGGCAAAGGCGAACAGGACTTTGTTGAGGTCGTCCATCGGTTCCTTCGCAAAGTACCGGTCGACCACGGTACGGATGTACTTCACGCCGGCATGAATGTTCGCGTCGATGTGATGGATATCCCCGACGCTCAATTCCTTGCCGGTCGCGGGCATCACCTGCATCACGCCAATCGCGCCGACGTGGCTGCGGGCATTCTGATCCAGCCGCGACTCCTGATAGCCCTGGGCCGCCATCAGCATCCAGTCCATGTTGTATTGGGCGCCGTACTTGCGAAACAGCGAGACCACCGCCTTGAACCGCTCCCTCGCGGCGTCAGCCGAGGCGCCTTGCACGAACTGCGTGTTGAGCAGATAGCGCCGGAAGATCATGCGCGCGTTGAGCGAATCGCGTCCATTGGTCGCAAGAAAGCTGTTGACCGCCGCCTTGAGCTGCGGGCTGTCCATCCGCATGGCCCAGGCGATCTGGCCACCCGTGCGGAGCGTCACCGTCGGGTGCACCTTCAGCGCTGGCCAGACGCGCTGGCAGAACCAGGCCTTGTGGTTATCCACGACCAGGATGTCCACCAGCCCGGCATTTGCCATCTCGAGCAGGTCTTCATCCTCCAGTTCCTCCGGGGCGGGCGTGAGCTTCACCTCAGGCTTGCCCGCGCTCTTGAGCCGGGCGTTCAGTTTGAGCAGGCTGTCGTGGTAGCTGCTCGACTCCCTCACGAAGACGTCCCGGCCCGCGAGGTCATCCACGCTGGAAATCGTCGGCCCCTTCGGACTCGTGACGACGACCTCGTCCACGCCTGCAATCCATGGATCGGCGAAGTCGACGATCTTCGCCCGCTCGGGCGTGACCGTCAGATCGGCCATGACGATATCGCCCTTCCCTTCGAGAAGGGCCGGCAGGAGCTCGTCGCGCGACAGCGGCACGAACTGCACGTCGACCTTCAAGTGGCCCGAGCCGAGCTTCTTGTTCAGCTCGACTTCGAACAGCTTCCCCTGGTCGTAGGCCGTGCCGCGCGGCGTTCCGTGGTCGATGAAGTATTGCGTCCTGCTGAATGTCGTCAGTACGCGAATCATGCGGCGGTCGACCATGCCATCGAGGTCGCCGGTCCAGCGCGCCGTGATCCCGGTCAGCTCGAGCCCAAGGCGGCCCTTCTCGGTGGGAGCCTGCCCGTTCGTGACGACGGTCAGGCCGGGCAGCACCGCCAGCCACGCAAGGCGACGTATCTGGCCCATATTCGGCGAATACTACTGCATCTCCCCGACTCACTCGCAGCTCGATCTCGCCGCGCTGTGGTCTTCGAGCGGCGCAACCCGTGCGCGGTTGCTCGCCACCGCGTCGTCATATGAGGCTCGCGATGAACGCCCCGCTGACGTATGCGACCGCGGCCACGACGGCGCCAAGCGCAAGCATCTCAGCGCCGGCAGACCACCACCGGGCCTCACCGATGACGGCGCGAAGCGCGCCGATCACGAACAGTGACAACAGCGTCAGGATGAGTGAGGCAACGAACTTCCCGGAGGCACCGGGCAGCAGATATGGCACGAGCGGCAGCGCGCCGGCCGCGACGAAGGCGAGGAACGTTGCCAGGCCGTGGCGCCAGGGATAGGCCTCCTCTTCAGGGCGTCCCTCGGCCATGAGCACGCTCTCATGCGATCGGATCGAAAGATAGTTGCCCACCGCCATCGAGAGTCCGTCGGCGAACAGGTTCGCGACGCCGCAGATGAACACCACGCGCGCCGGCAGTCCTCCGCCGGCGACACCGGCGACTACGGCGAACGTCGTGATGATGCCGTCGTTGGCGCCGTAGACGAGCTCGCGGATGTAGTGGCGGGCGACCTGGATCGTACCGTGCGGCTCGATGTGGTTGGACAATCGCGGCATGGGCTCCTCGCGCTGATTGCTGTGCGATTGGAGCGTATGTCAGCATGACGGCTGATGACTACTTCTTGGCACGTGGTCGTGCTCGCGGCCGGGGCGGTGCCGCCGTGGTCGGTCAGGCGATCAAGCTCGTGACGGGGCCGCGCTGAGGAACTCCCCGCGCAGGTGCGGATTCCTCCGCACATCACATTCGAACCAGTCCAGTCTTCCTGCCTGTGCCGCTGCGGAGATCGGCCACGGCGCGGCACACATCTTGCCCTAAGCAGTGGTGTCGCCCGCACGTGGCGTAGAGACACCTCATGCGCGTTTCGTTCAAGACCATCGTCCGCTCGCTGGCGGTTCTTGTCGTGGTTCTTTTCGGCGTCGTCCTTCTGTCGGTCCTCCGCTGGCAGAGCAGCTCGGCAGCGTTGCTGGACCGACTGGAGGGCGGTCTGTTCCAGCAAGCCGGAACGTTCAGCCCGGAAAACGCGGTGGATCTTCCGGCGCCCGTCGCGAAGTACTTCGATCGCGTGCTGCGCCGCGGACAGCCGGCGGTCCGGCACGCCATGCTCACAGAGACCGGCGAGTTCCTGATTGGCCCGGGGAAATGGACGTCGTTCCGCGCGACGCAACACGTGGTGGTCACACCACCGGGCTTCGTCTGGGATGCGCGAATCCGGATGATCCCAGGGATGAATGTCTTTGTCCGCGACGCCTATGTCGGCGGGGGCGGTACGATGGAAGCTTCACTGCTGAGCCTCTACTCTCTGACGCGCCAGTCCGGCCGACGGGAGCTCGATTCCGGTGCCCTGCAGCGCTACCTCGGCGAAGCGGTGTGGTTACCGACGGCACTGCTGCCGTCGGCCGGTGTCACCTGGACGCCGCTCAACGATCGCGCGGCGATCGCGAGGTTGACCGATGGAGAGACGACGGTCTCCGTCGAGTTTCGGTTCGACCCGGCCGGCGACGTCGTCGAAGTCTACGCCGCGGACCGGTTTCGCGAGGTCGCGGGGCGATACGAACGTACGCCATGGACGGTGACGTGCTCCGAGCACGCCGTTCGCGGGGATATGCGCATTCCGCTGCGGTGTGAGGTCGCCTGGCTCCTGCCGAGCGGGCCATTACCTTACTGGCGCGGCCGGATTGAGACGACTCACTACGACCTCGCGCGCTAGAGAGGGCCTATGACTCCGTTCCTTCTCACGCTCACTGCCCTTGTCGCCGTTCTTTTGTACAGCGTTCCGATCCGCAGATGGTTCGGTCGTTGGGGCGCGACGTCGATCGATGTGGCCCGCGTCATGCCGGGCGACGCCAGTGTCGTGGCGCCCAACTACACCGCAACGCTGGCCTTGACCGTGGCCGCGCGGCCCGAAGCCGTCTGGCCGTGGCTCGTACAATTGGGATATCAGCGCGGGGGCCTGTACAGCTACGACTGGCTGGACCGCCTCTTCGGTTACCTCGATCGTCCGAGTGCGACTCGCATCGTCCCCGAGTATCAACATCTCGCCGTTGGTGACGAAATACCTATTGGACGCGGCGGAGGATTCCCAGTTATCGCGATTGATCCGTATCGCGCGCTCGTCCTGGGAGGCAAAGGCGACGGGTTCCAGTGGGTCTGGCAGTTTGGCCTGTACCGGATCGACGAGGAGCACACGCGTCTCGTCTCGCGTAACGCCGTTCGCGTCCCGACCACGGCCCGTTCGTGGCTCTTCATGCGCGCGATCGAGCCCGCCGCGTTTCTCATGACGCGACGGATGCTTCTCGGCCTCAAGTGGCGGGCCGAAGCGCTCCAATCGACTTACTTCTCGCCGTGCAGCTCGTGCACGTAGTGCGCTCTGGACTCCACCTCGGACAACTTGGACGACGCATGGACTGACGCGGCGGTGAGCAGACGCCGGGCCTGGTCTTCCGGCAGCGCCCGGAGCGAAGTGCGGTCGTGACCGTGCGCCTTGAGGTACTCGTCGATCAACTCGGCTTCGAGAGGCCCAATCGGATCCCCCACACCGTGGCTGCGAGTGTCGTTTTCGGTCATACGGCTCTCCCGATTCGCCAGTGAATCGAGCAAGCCCGATGCCAGGGAGCGGCGAGCCGGAACCGGGGCCCTGGCACGTTCAGACCGGGAGATATCCCGCTGACCGCGGCGAAGCCCACGGAGTCATGCGGGTCTATGACCGCCGTCATAGTCGGCAGCGCCGGCCGCGACTACGATTCGAGTCATGAAATCAACGGCCTGTGCGCTTCCCTTGACCCACCGAACGCTCGGAGACATCGTGACGGACGACGCACGCGCCGGGGCGGTCCTGTCGCGCTTCGGCCTGGACTTCTGCTGCGGCGGTCACCAGACGCTGGCCGATGCGGCGGCGCGCCGCCGGGTGCCGCTCGGGGTCATCGTCGAGGCCCTGGACGCGCTCGCCGCGTCCGTGCCGGTCGCGGAGCCCCAGTGGCCTGAACTCGATGCGCTGACCCGGCACATTGTCACCGCGCACCACGGCTACGTGCGCGAGATCACACCGACGCTCACCGCCTGGCTCGACAAGCTGGTGACCCGGCACGGCGAGCTGCATCCGGAGCTGGCGGCCGTGCGCAACGTATTCGCCCGCCTGTCGGACGAGCTCGCCGTGCATATGGTGAAGGAGGAGAACGTGCTCTTTCCCTACATCGACGAGCTCGCCAGGGCCGCGCGCGGCATCGGGCGCCTTCCAGCCAGCCCGTTCGGCACGGTCCTCAATCCCGTCCGCGCGATGGAGCACGACCACCGGGATGCCGGCGAATCGCTCGCGCAGTTGCGCGACCTCACCTCGGACTTCTGCCCGCCGGCCGACGCATGTGTGACCTATCGGCTCTGCTTCGGCGAGCTCGAGCGCTTCGAGATCGACTTGAAGACGCACGTGCACCTCGAAAACCACGTCCTCTTTCCGGGAGTCATCGAGCTCGAACAGCGCATGATCTAAGATTCGCGGATGCAGCGTCCAAGCGTGGCGGCGCTCGCCGCCATCCCGCTCTTTCGACGGGTGAGTCCGGAGGATCGCGAGCGACTGGGGACCGTCGCCGAGCTTCGCGAATATGCGCGTAGTGACGAACTGTTCGCCGAAGGGGATTCGTCGGACTTCTTCTTCGTCGTGGTCACCGGTCGCGTCAAGGTCTACAAACAGACACCCACGGGCAGCGAGCTGATTCTGGAGATGTTCGGTCCGGGCAGTCCGATCGGCGCCGTCGCCGTGTACGAGTCGCGACCGTATCCGGCGTCGGCTCGAGCCCTTGAACCGACGACTTGTCTGCTGATTCCGCGCCGGGCGTTCTTTGCGCTCCTCGAACAACATCCGTCACTCGTGCGAGGGCTGCTGAGCAGCCTGTCGCATCGGCTGGTCGAGCTCACGACCCGCCTGGCCGAACTGACCGGCGGGCGAGTCGAAGTCCGATTCGCGCGGCTGTTCCTGAAACTCGCCGATCAGCTCGGCAAGCCTGCCTCCGACGGCGTGTTCATTCCGCTCCTGCTGTCAAGACAGGAGCTCGCGGATCTGACGGGCACGACCATTGAAACGAGCATCCGCATCATGAGCCGCTGGGGCAAGGAAGACGTCCTGCGGACGCAGAAGGACGGGTTCGTCCTGCTCGATCGTGGAGCGCTCGAAGCCACGGCGTCGTAGCCGTCGAGGCTGACTACTTCACAATCAGCATCCCTTTCATTCCCGCGGTGAAGTGACCCGGATACGAACAAACGAACGGATACTGCCCCGGTTGCGGCGTGCGGAAGGTCGTCGTCACGGTCTCGCCGGCAGCCGCGAGGCTCGTGGCCGCGATGATCTGGCCCTTGAGGCCAGCCGGCACGTACCCGTTGTCGCGAGCCATTGCCGCCACGCGGATGAAACTGCTCACAGAAGCCCCTGGCTCGAGCAGCACGAAGTTGTGTTTCAGCAGGTCGGGCGGCTGCGCGCCAATCGTGTGCAGCTCGATTTCGATCAGCTCGCCCGATCGCGCGTGAATGGTGAGGTCGCTGAAGGTCAGGTTGTCGAGTCCGGCGAGGTGCACCGTACGCGGCCGTTCGCTGCCGGAACCGGCCGGCGTCGCAGCCGCCGGATCAGCCTGGCGGGACGGGAGATGCGGCGCCGTGGCGGGCGCCCGGTCGCCGTCGACGGCGGCTGACCTGCCGGCTGCGCCTTCCGATGAGCCCGAGGACCGGAGGACGACGGCGATGCCGGTCGCGGCGGCCGCGGACAATCCGACGGTGAAGATGAAGGTCGCGATGCGGGTCATGGTTGGCTCTCCACTCGACCCGGAGCGGCTGCAGAATGCGCCTCCCGGGCACGAAAGGTCCTCGCGGCGAATTGGATCGCGAACGCGTGCTTCATCGCCAGAAGCTTCAGGCGTCGCAGCGGGAAGCGCTGGTCGGACAGGCTCGCGCACTCCTCGGGAAGCAGGACGAGCGAGACGTGCACGTTCGGCGCGCAGCCGATCGGCAGCTGCCGCTCCATGCACGACTCGTAGAGTCGGCGAAAGACAGGCAGCAGGTCAGCGGTGCGCGGTGGCGCTTCGTGCTGATAGTCAGTACCTCTGAGCGGCCGGAACACGCACACGGTGGGGATGGCTCCGACGGAGGTCATCCAGTCGATCGCGCGGATGGAGGAGGCCGGCGGCTCGAGACCGGCGATGATTTCCCCGTTGGTGACCCAGGGTTCCGCCGCTGGACCGCGCGCACCGAGCCGCGCGCAGTAGCGAATGGCGTGCAGGTAGCGATCCAATCCGTACGTGGCGTACTTGCCCGGGCACACTTCCCGGAAACGCGCGCGATCGAAGATCTCGAAACAGAACGAGACACGATTGACGCCCATTTCGCGCAGCTCGTCGTACCGGCTGAGGTCGTGATGCGGCGGGGTCTGCACGCCGACGAGCAGCCCGAGCTCCTGCTTGATCCGCTGGATGTAAGGCTTCAGGATCTCGAGGTACGTGTCGCCGTCGTAGTGGCCCGTGTTGAAGTCCACGTACGTGATGCGCGACTCGCGGCGTGCCGCCCGCACCACTTCAAGCACCTCGTCCACCGACTTCGCGGTGTCATCGTCGACGCCCAGATTGAGTCCGACCGAACAGAACTTGCAGTTCGTTCGCGCCGGCTCCCGCACCCAGTAGTCGCAGACCTTCGCCGGATAGATGCCCAGATACGTTCCCTGCAGCGTGCCGACGCGCGTCATCGGCTTGCCCGACGTCGTGAACGCGTCGTACCAGTTCGGTTTCGGTGACAGCTTGACGGGCGCGACGTCGTCGCCGCGGTGGCGCAGCCAGTAGTGTCCCGCGACCCGATGCAGGACGTACGGCGAACGCCGCGCGAACGACTCAACCACCGGGACGTTCGTCCAGAGGCCTCCTGGCAGGACGATCTCGAGGCCGCTTCCCAGCCCGGCGCGCGTCCGCATGATCCGCCGCCCGCCGTCGTCGTCAATCAGACAGGAGTCGTCGACCTGCATGCCCTGGCAATACAGGTCGAGCTTCAGCAGGGCGGGAGAGAGACTCATCAGTGCGCGACCGGTACGCGCTCGTACGTGGGTCTGACGATCGGCGCCGGAACGGTCGGCTCTCGCAACGTGATGACGTTGAAGATTCCCTTGACGCCCGCGATTTGCCGCGCGACGCGCTCCGCGACGTATCTCTGCTGTTCGTGGTCGACCGTGCCGACCAGGCTGACGTACCCGGCCGAGACTGTGGGCGTGACGGCGCCGAGTGGAAGCGCCTTGGTCCAGAAGAGAACTTGGGCCACCTCCTCCGCGATGACCGCGTCCGTCCGTTGGCCCTTCTCCTGCCAACAGACCTCGAGGTCGTTGGCCAGTGCACGCAACCCGGGCACGTGGTGAACGGCGCGCTCGGCGGCCCACCGCTCCTGGAGCGTCCCGACCCGGCCGATCAGCGTGGCGATCCCGTGTCCGACGACGACGCCAATGCTCGCCGGGGTCACCGCGGGCTCGTCATCGAGCGCCTGCAGGATGCGTTCTTGGAGTTCTCGATCGGCGGTCATTTCAACCTCCATGGGGGCTCGAGATTCCCACGCGGCGACGCTCGACAGAGGTTGGACTGTCGAGGCCGCCGCGTGCGGTCAGGCGCGCGCCACGGTCTGGAGCGCATCGGGCAACACGAACTCCTGTTGAGGGTGCCGAACGGTGAGGACCGGACATGACGCGATCCTCACGACTCTCTCGGCGACACTGCCCATAAGGAGATGCTCAGCCGTCTCAATCGCGTCGGCGTCGCGGCCGCGCCCGCCCCCTGAAGAGCACGAGCCATGCCAGGCCGGCGCGCCAAGTTCTCCGCGAGTGTCGCCGCCTGGCGGGATTCCGGATCGAAGGACTGCGGTGTTCTTCGCGCGGTGGCGCAATAGTCCGCGGAGGCAGAGCCCGAAGCTCAAAGAGGCCTACCTCGTGGCGCGCGGCCGCCACGTCTGCAGAATCCGGAGGTAGTTGCCGCGCTCGAACGCGTCCGGCTCGGCTGTGCGCAGCAGGCTCACACTGCCTTGCGCCTGGCGCAGCGAGTCGTACTCGTGTTCTTCGAGCCAGTGCGTCAGCTCGCGTCGCACGATCGCGAGGTGCGCCGGGCCCTTCGTGAGGAGCGCGGCCACCATCTGGACCGCCTGCGCGCCGGCCATGATCGCCTTGAGCGCGTCCAGGCTCGTATGGACGCCGCCGGTGGCGGCGAGCGAGGCCCGGATCCGGCCGTAGAGGATCGCGATCCATCGGACGCGCAGGAGCAGCTCGTCCGACGTCGAGAAGTGCAGCCGCGGGACGGCCAGCAGCATTTCCGGATCGACGTCCGGCTGGTAAAACCGATTGAACAGGACGAGGCCGTCCGCGCCTTCTTCATCGAGGGCGACGGCGAGATGGGAGAGTGATGAGAAGAACGGGGAGAGCTTCACCGCGACCGGGATGGTCACACGCCGTTTCACGCCCCGCACGATGTCGATCACCCGGCGTTCGACTTCTGCACCGCTCTCCCGAGGGTCGGTGGCCACATGGTAGAAGTTGAGCTCGATCGCGTCCGCGCCGGCTTCCTGAATCTGTCGGGCATAGCTCAGCCAGCCCTCCGCCGTCGTGCCGTTCAGCGATCCGATGACCGGCACACCGACCGCCGCCTTGATGCTACGCACCTGTTCCAGGTAGCGATCCGGACCGAGCGCGAAGTCCTGAGGCCGCGGGAAATACGAAAGGGCTTCGGCGGTCGACTCCTCGTGGACGAGGATGTCATGCACCATGCCGAGGTCTTCGCGCGTGATTTGCTCCTCGAAGAGCGAATGCATGACGATCGCGGCAGCGCCCGCGTCTTCGAGGCGCTTTACGGTGTCCAGATCGTCGACGAGAGGGGAGGCGCCCGGCATCAGGGGGTGCGGAAGCGTGAACCCGAGGTAGCGGGTCGAGAGATCCATTAGCCACCTTGTGGTTTGCCGGCCGTGCCGGCAAGCTCGGTGTAGAGCGCGTGCTGCCGGGCGACGTGCGCGCGCGCCTCGGCCAGAAGTTGCCGGAACCGGTCGGGCATCGCCTGCTCGACCATGCGGTACCGCGACTCGTTGCGGATGTAGGCCGTCAGATCGATTGTCGGGGGACCGGAGTCGAGCACAAGCGGATGCTCGCCCTGCGCGCGCCGGCGCGGGTCGAAGCGCATGAGCGGCCAGTGCCCTGACGCCACGGCCAGCTTCTGTTGATCCAGACCGAAGGCCAAATCGTAGCCATGGGCGATGCAGTGGCTGTAGGCGATGACGATCGACGTCCCCGGGAACGCTTCGGCCTCGAGAAAGGCCTTGACCGTCTGCGCGTCCTTGGCGCCCATGGCCACGCGGGCGACGTACGAGGTGCCGTAGGCCATCGCCATGAGCGCAAGATCCTTCTTCGGGGTCGCCTTGCCCGCGGCGGCGAACTTCGCAGCGGCGCCAAGCGGGGTGGCCTTCGATTGCTGGCCGCCGGTGTTGGAGTACACCTCGGTGTCGAGCACCAGCACGTTCACGTCGCGATTGAGCGACAGCACGTGATCGAGCCCGCCGAACCCGATGTCGTACGCCCAGCCGTCGCCGCCGACAATCCAGATGCTCTTCTTCACCAGATAGTCGGCAAGATCGAGGAGCCGCCGTGCGGCGGGATCCGTCCGACCGCCAAGCGCGGTGCGCAGCGCGGTCACGCGCGCACGTTGCGCCGCGATCCCCGCTTCGGTGGACTGGTCAGCCTCGAGCAGCTCACGCGCGAGGGCCGATCCGATCAGAGTCAGGCCGCTCAGCCGTTCGACCAGAGCGCGCGCCTCGGTGGTGTGATGATCCACCGCAAGGCGCATGCCGAGGCCAAATTCCGCGTTGTCCTCGAACAGGGAGTTCGACCAGCTCGGCCCGCGCCCGTCGCGGTTGACCGTATAGGGCGTCGTCGGCAGATTGCCGCCATAGATCGACGAGCAACCCGTCGCATTCGCAATCAGCGCGCGGTCGCCGAAGAGCTGGGTGAGGAGTTTGAGGTACGGCGTCTCGCCGCATCCCGCACACGCGCCGGAGTACTCGAACAGCGGCTCCAGGAGCTGTGTGCCTTTGATGTCGAGCTTGACGGCGGTCCGGTCGGCCTCAGGCAGGTCGAGAAAGAAGCCGTAGTTCTCCCGCTCGGCGTCGCGAAGCGGGCGCTGCGGAGACATGTCGAGTGCCTTGTGCTTCGGATTCGATTTGTCCTTGGCCGGACAGACCATCATGCACAGCGTGCAGCCGGTGCAGTCCTCCGGCGCCACCTGAATCGTGTAGGCAAGGCCGCGGAGCTCCGGGCCCTTGTAAGTGACGCTCTTGAACGTCGATGGCTTTCCATCGAGCCGATCGGACGGATAGACCTTGGCGCGTATCGCCGCGTGCGGACAGACCATCGCGCACTTGTTGCACTGAATGCAGAGGACCTCGTCCCAGACGGGAAGCTCCACGGCGAGATTGCGCTTCTCCCACCGCGCCGTGCCGACCGGCCAGGTGCCGTCCGGGGCAAACGCGCTGACTGGTAGACGGTCGCCTTCGTTCGCCAGCATGGCGGCCGTCACGCGCTGCACGAACGCGGGGGCGTCGGCCGCGACCGCAGGCGGCCGATGGCGGACAGCCGTCACCGCGCCGGGGACGCGCACCTCGGTCAGCCGCGCCAGCGTTCGATCGACCGCATCAAAGTTCGCGGTGATGACATGGTCGCCGCGCTTGCTGTAGGTCTTCTCAATCGCGTACTTGATGCGGGCGATCGCGTCTTCTCGCGGAAGCACGCCGGAAATCGCGAAGAAGCAGACCTGCATGATGGTGTTGATCCGCGAGGCCATGCCCGTCTGGCGCGCCACGGCGTACGCATCGATGACGTAGAACCGCAGCGACTTCTGGACGATCTCGCCCTGGACCTCTGCCGGGAGGCGATCCCACACCTCGGTGGCGTCGTACGGAGAATTGAGAAGGAACACGCCACCCGGCTTGGCCACGCCAAGGACGTCGTATTTGTCGAGGAAATCGTACTGATGGCAGGCCACCACGTCGGCATGCGAGATGAGGTAGGTCGAGCGAATGGGACGAGGTCCGAACCGGAGATGTGAAATCGTGATGGCGCCGGCCTTCTTGGAGTCGTAGACGAAGTAGCCCTGCGCGAAATTCGGCGTGTCTTCGCCGATAATCTTGATCGTGTTCTTGTTGGCGCCGACCGTGCCATCCGATCCCAGGCCGAAAAACACCGCCTGCGTGACGTCGTGCTGCGCCGGCTCGAGGTCGACTGTCTTGTCGAGCTCGAGCGAGAGGTTCGTGACGTCGTCGGTGATCCCAACGGTGAAGTGAGTCTTCGGCTCGGGTTTGGAGAGCTCTTCGAAGACGGCCCGCGCCATTGCCGGCGTGAACTCCTTCGACGCGAGACCGAATCTTCCACCAATCACGCGCACCTCGGCGCGCCGTTGGGAGCGGCCCGAGCCGGCATCCTCAGCGAGCGCCGAGACGACATCGAGATAGAGCGGTTCACCGACGCTCCCCGGCTCCTTCGTCCGGTCGAGCACCGCGATGGAGCGGACCGTCGGTGGCAGGGCCGCGATGAAAGCCGACAGCGAAAACGGGCGGTACAGTCGCACTTTGACTAGGCCGACGCGTGCGCCGCGGGCGATGAGCGAATCGACCATCTCGTGCACGGTCTCGGCGCCCGATCCCATCATCACGATCACGCGCTCGGCCTCGGGGTGCCCGACATATTCGAACAGGCGGTACGACCGGCCGACGCGGGCAGCCAGCGCGTCCATCACGTCCTGCACGACCTGCGGGCAGGCGAGATAGAAAGGATTGGCCGCCTCCCGAGCCTGGAAGAAGGCGTCGGGATTCTGAGCCGTGCCGCGCATCACAGGATGGTCGGGCGTGAGCGCCCGGCCTCGATGTGCCGCGATGAGGTGCTCAGGCAGGAGCGCGCGCAGGTCGTCGTCGGAGAGCGCCTCAATCTTGGCGATCTCGTGTGACGTCCGGAAACCGTCGAAAAAATGCAGGAACGGCACGCGCGCGCGGAGCGTGGCCGCCTGGGCCACGAGCGCGAAGTCGTGCGCTTCTTGAACCGACCCCGAGCACAGCAGCGCCATGCCGGTCTGCCGGCAGGCCATGACATCCGAATGGTCCCCGAAGATCGACAACGCGTGCGTTGCCACGGCTCGGGCGCTGACGTGCATCGCAAACGACGTGAGCTCGCCCGCGATTTTGTAGAGGTTCGGGATCATCAGCAGCAAGCCCTGGCTCGCCGTAAACGTGGTCGCGAGCGCCCCCGCCTGCAGCGCGCCATGGACCGCCCCGGCCGCGCCCGCTTCGGATTGCATTTCGATCACCTGGGGGACCGTGCCCCACAGATTGGCGCGTCCCTTGGCCGACCACTCGTCCGACAGCTCGCCCATGGCCGACGACGGAGTGATCGGGTAGATCGCGATGACCTCATTCACCCGGTGGGCGACGCGCGCGACGGCTTCGTTGCCGTCAACGGTAAGATGGCGACGCATGGTCTTGACGCGACCGGACGGTGCAAGAGGTGGACCAGGAACCAGCGGGCGGTCGAAGGGAACTGCCGCAGGGTCGCTCCTGGAGCTTCCTGCCGGGTGAGGACCAGCGCGCATCCTCTCGCTGAAAAACCCGCATCGCGGGCGGCTTGACTAGCGGCCCCCGGAGCCGGGGCGGGAATTCGCCGCCGTCATATGTCCCGCCGCGACAGTCTCGCCATTCCAATCGCGAGCGGCGCGGCCACCCAGATGAACGCTGACGTCGCCAGCCACCAGGCGGCGCCGGTCGCGCCATGTGTAAAGCGCAGGAAGGCGAGCGAGGCGGCGCCGAACGCGGTCGTGCCCTCGAGCGCCATGAGAGTAGCCGTTCGGACGGCGTCCACTGGATTGACGATCGCCGAGACGATGAGCAGGCGGGAGGCCGGACCTGACGGCAGCCACGAGGCGATACCGAGCACGGCCACATCGAACAGCACCACCGCGGCAAACCAGACAGCGAGGGCCGTGGCGAGACTGCGTGCGCGCCGGTGGCTGGTCGCGCCGCCGGTGATGGCCGCCGCGACGCCGAGAAACACCGCGGTGAGGACGACCGCCGCAAACATCACCCCGAGAAAGCCGGTCACGCCGGCTTGACCTGTCCGCAGGAACAGCACGACGCCGCTCGCGCCGAAGCCGATCGTTTCGGCGGCCACGAGCGCGGCCATCAGGCCGGCGAGCTTGCCGGCCAGGATGATGTGCCTGCCAACCGGCTGGGAGTAGAGCAGCTCGGCCGATCCGGCTTCGGGCGTGAGGGCGGTCACGCCGATCACGAGCGACGCCAGCGGAACGACCAACAGCACGAGCTCGACGAGCGACGCGGCCGTTCGAGAGAAGTCCTGCAGGCCGGTGCCGCCGGTGAGGATGTATCCGGAGGACGCGACGAGGAGCGCGAGCACGCCGAAGACGACCGCGAAGATCAGGAGCAAGCGCGAGCGCACCGCGAGCGTCAGTTCCTCGCGCGCGCATGACCAGAACGGGCGTCGGCCAATGCGGCTCATTTGTCCGGACTCCGTGGCACTGGCACGCCCGAGAAGACGTCCGAGATCGACACCGCCGAGCCGCCACGGGCATCCGGATCGGCGTCGCGCGACTCGGCGGACTCGTGCGCGATCAGATGTGAGCCCATCGGCGTCGAGACAGCTTCGTTGCGCATATAGACGGCGCGATCGGCGGCGATCCAGGCGCCGGTCCGGTGATCGGCGACGTACACCACGGCCGTCGAGGCGACGGTGCCGGTCTGCTTCAGGTAACCGCGCAGACATCCGAGATCGTCGAAGAACAGCGGCTCCTGGCCGGGCGCGACGAGCTGCGCAGCCGTTCGGCCGTTCGATCCGGTCATGCGGCAGAATCGACAGGGCTCGTGTACTGCGTCGAAGGCCGCCGGCGATGGCCGGCCGCTCGCGCAAGCCGCCGTCGCCGCCGCGACGACGAGGATAGCGAGGCGGTTGATCATGACGAGCCTCCAACCAGCTCCCGGTAGAGGCTGTCGAGGCGGCCTTCTTCCGCGGTGAGCCCGCGAATCTCCACGCGTGCGGCCCGAAGCTCGTCGAGCACCGCCGGCCGCAGGCGTGCCGGGCCCGGCACGATCAACTGATCGGCGGCGACGACCGTCTCCGGAGCGAGCCGGCGCACGGCGGCGAGCGCGTCGGGCGGGACGCAATCGACGGCGACCTTCATCACGCCGCGATCGGCGAGCCTGAGGGCGAGCTCGCGCGCCGTGAACGTAGCAACGAGGCGACCGCCAACCAGTACGGCCAGCCGATCGGCGAGTCGCTCGACGTCGCCCAACTGGTGCGAGCTGAAGACGACCGTCTGGCCACGGGACCGGCGCCGTTCGATCAATCCGTAGAACGTGCACAGGCCATCGGGATCGAGCGCCGCGGTGGGCTCGTCGAGCAGGAGCAGGGGCGCCTGAGTAGCGAGCGCAACGGCAAGACCCAGCCGCTGAGTCATGCCCCCGGAATACGTGCCGACGGCGCGGCGGCTGGCGCCATTCAGCGACGCGTGCTTCAGCGCATCGTCCAGCCGATCGGCGCCCTCGCCGCGAAGCGCGCAGTAGAACTCGACGACCTCGCGACCCGTGAGCTGGTCGGGAAACGACACGCTCTGCGGCAGGTACGCGCACGCCCGCCGCGCCTCGGCGTCGCGTGCGCGGCGGAGGGGGTCGCCGATGAGCACCTCGCCGCGCGACGGCCGAATCAACCCGGCGGCCGCCTTGATGCTCGTTGTCTTGCCCGATCCATTGGGACCGAGGAGCGCGACGACCTCGCCGCGGGCGACATCCAGCGTGAGGCCCGACACGGCCACGTGGGCGCCGAACTGCTTTGCGAAATCGCGGAAGGCGATCATCGCGCCCTCACGGGCCGGTGCCGGCGTCCCGTCCGCACCACTGCGAGACCACAGGCCAGCGACAGAACAGACAACGCCAGGCCCGGACCTGAAGTGCGGCCAGCATCCGAGACGACGGCCGGAAGGTTCGGGAGCGCAGGCGGTCGCACGAGCGGGCGAGGATCCTGCACCTCGGCGGCCGTGAGAATCGGGAACGTGCGTTCCGCGGCGCCGAGCGCACGCGCCGCCGGTCCACGCGCGAACAACTCGGCCGCCGTCAGGTTCCCGCGAAAGTGATCGAAGACGTTCGTGAGGCGAAACGGCCGGTCGCGGACGCCGTCGCCGTCGAGATCGGGTTCGTCGGCGTCCGACCAGTAGTTGCCGGCGAAGACGGTGTCGGTCCGCCGTCCGACCAGTTCGAGCGGGGACAGGTTGGCGACGAACACGTTGCCTTCGAAGCGGTTCCGGCGGCTCGAGCCGAAGATGACGAGCGCGGTGTCCGAGACCGCGACGAAATTGCGGCGGAACGTGTTGCGCTCAGACCCTTCGAGAAACACACCGCGCGCGTTGTCGGCGATGAGATTGTCTTCGGCGACCAGGTCCTCGCAGTCCTTGAGAAGCAGACCCACCGAAGCGAAGCCGCGGTTGTGGAGGAACCGGTTCCGCCTGAAGACGACGCGCTTCGAGTACATGATGGCCGCGCCGGCCGCGCCGTCCTCGAAGCGGTTGTCTTCGAACACGTTGTCGTCGGCATACATGTAATGCAGGCCGTAGCGCAGGCGCCGCGCGACGTTGCCGCGAACGACGCCGCCGTCCGAGGACTGGATGTAGATGCCGTCGCGCATGTGCTCCAGGTCGTTGTCAATCAGCTGGAAGCCCCTGGTGTCGAACACGTGCAGGGCGGACCCCTGTTCGCCCGGCGGTCGATTCGGCACGCCGCGGATCGTCGTCCGTTCCACGAGCGCCCCGTCGGCCTGCCGGAGATAGACGCCGAAGTAGCTCTGCGAGATCCGTACGTCACGAACGGTCACGCGCGGCGCCGCCACGTGGATCCCCGACGAATCGCGGTCCAGGCTTCCCCCGAACCTACCGTCGATGTCGAGCCCCTCGATGACCACGTCGGCGGCGCGCACGCGGATGACACTGCCTTCCCCTGAGCCGACGAGCAGCGGGCGGCCGCGTCCTTCGAGACGCACCGGATGATCGATGTAGAGGTCGCCGACGTAACGGCCGGCGTCGATCACGATCACCGCGCCGTCGGCGGCGGCGTCGATCCGCGCCTGCAGCGGCGACGCGGCGTTCGCAGGCCGGCCTTCCAGTCCGCTGGACGGGGACACGCTCATGGCTGCCTGGCTTTGAGCCAGTATTACGAGGCCGACGACCGCGGACAACAACACGATGGCTCTCCGTTACAGAACCGGCTTCGCGCGATCGCGCCAGGCCTTGATCATGGCCCAGCCGAGCAGCGCGATGACGCCCGCCAGGACGTAAGAGCCTGTCCGCGGATACGAATACACCTCGAAGTTGGCAATCTTCTGGTAGCCGAACATCGGCGGCATGAAGGGATCGACCTTGACGGGCGCCTCCGGTGCGAGATCGTGACCGTAGTGGTACAGCCGGAACCCGAACGACCAGAGCGAGAACGCGCCGACGTAGGCAAGCGTCACCGCCGCGTCCACCATCTCCTTGACCGTGCCGAGCACGGCGGCGCGCAGGAAGAGCAGTCCGACCGCGCCGAGGGCGAACGGCATCCAGTTGAATTCGGTGAAGTCCTCCGCCGTGAGATCGCGCATGCCGATGTAGTGATTGAGGACGTTGATCTCCTTGACGTCCTGACCGCCGTTGCCGCCCACGAGCCCATGGTCGTAGATGTCGAGGCGCAACCCGTGCGGGTACTGCGGCGCGAACATCGTGAGGTTCCAGAGCGGCAGAAAGTACACGACGAACATCGCGCCCGCCGCGGTCATGAGCAACACCCGCGGCAGGAGGCCGATGGGGCAGTGCAGGAACCGCGTGGATCGTTCGCTGAAGGTGGACATGGGCGTGGACCTTGCCGTCGTCACGGTTGGGTCCGGCGCCTGGGGAGGCGCGCCGGACCCATGGGGGCCTGTCAATTACCGAGGTTTGACGATGAAGTAGCCCTGCATCTCCTGATGCAGCGCCGAGCAGAAGTTCGTGCAGTAATACGGGTACACGCCCTTTTTCGCCGTGAACGTGATCGTCTTGGTCTCTCCCGGATCGATCACGATGTTGGTGTTGTAGTCGAGCAACCCGAAGCCGTGCAGCTCGTCCGTCGTCTGCTCGATGTTCGTGACCGCAATCGTCACCGTATCGCCTTCGAAGACCTCGAAGGACGCCGGAGTGAACGTCGAGCGGACCGCGACCATCTTGACCGTGACGCGATTGCCCTGGCGTGTGACGCCCGCGCTCTTCAGATCCCAGACGGCAAGCGGGTGCTTGTTCTCTTCCTTCGGGTAGACCTCGATCGGCTTGATCTTGTCGGTCTTGAGAATCTGCGCGTAATGCGGCTCGGGCTCGGTGAACGCGTCGGCCAGGAGCTTCAGCTTCTCCTGCGAGATGTCGATCAGCTGCGACGCTTCCGGCTGGGAGGGTCCGACCGAGAGGTGGCGGCCGTGCGACAGCTTGTTCAGCGCCACGAGGTACTGACCGTCGGGGCTGACGGTGTCGCCTTCAGCGGCCGTCAGGTGGCCGATGGCGTAGGCCACCGGGATCTTATCGATGACCTGCCACTCGCCGATCTTCCAGGACGCGACGGCGCTGTCCACGAAGAGCGACGTGTACGCCATCCCGTTCGGCCCGAACTGCGTGTGCAGCGGCCCGAGACCGACCGGCACTTCGGCCTCCTTCACCGATTCGTACTTCAGCACCGGGATGCCGTCTTCCTCGCCGCTGAAGTCCTTGTTCTTGATGGCCGTCTGGATCTTCTCGAAGTTGAACGCGGTCGTGACGCCCTGGAGCTTCCCGGAACCGATGATGAAGCGCCCGTCGGGGGTGACATCCACACCGTGCGGCGACTTGCCGCACGGAATCAGGTACATCAGGCCCGGCACCTTCTTCGGGTCGATGACGCGGACGCCGCCAATCATGTCGCCCTTTCCTTCGGCTGCGGCTTTCGCCGCGGCACGCCAGTCGACGGCAGCGATGTAGTCGCGATCGCGCTGCGAGGCGGTCACTTCCAGTTTACCGGTCGCCCGCTCGGTGTTGTACGAGCTCCAGAACATCCAGCCGTCCGAGACTTTCTTGCCCGCGTCACCGAGGTCCCAATCGAAGGGCGGCGTCAGGATCTCCCAGCCGAGCGACATCTCGCCACTCTCCGGATCGATCTTGATGCCGGCGAGGACGCCCTTGTAGTCGGTCGCGTATCTGTCGATGGGGACGTACGTGCCTTTCGGGAGCGGCACTGAGAATCGTGAAGCCATCATCGTGTATTCGCTGTTGGGCGTGACGAACGCCGATCCGTGGTTCCCGGAGACGTTCGGCACCGGGCCGAAGATCTGCTTCGTCTTGAAGTCGCGCAGATCGATGCGGGCGACCCGTCCGTTCATCTCGTTCACGAACAGCCAGCGTCCGTCGTAGTCGCCGTTGGTCTCAGAGAGCGACGGATGATGGACGTCGCCCCACGTCAGGCCGCCCAGCATCTTCTTGGTCTCGTCGTCGAACCCGTAGCCAGTGGCCGGATACGGCGTGAAGACCGGAATCGTCGAGATGTGGCGCATCGACGGGAGGCCGTACACGTACACCTGGCCAGAGTGTCCGCCGGAACTGAACATGTAGTACTCGTCCATTTCCCCGGGCGGCACGTAGACCTTCTGCGCGGCGGCGGCGACGTCAGACGCGTTCGCCTTCGAGACGTCGGACGTCCGCGGCGCACAGCGGCTCGCCAGAAAGACCGTCGCGACCGCCATGAAGGCGAAAGCGCGGCGACGGATGAGAGGTCGGATCAATCTGCGAAACATGGCTCGCTCCTCCGCCAGGGAAGATGTGGCGGTCACTGCCGGGGGTTATTTCGAACCGGTGCCGGCCTTCTTCTGCCGCAGGTACTCTTTGTAGGTGGCCTGCAGTTGCTGGAACGCCTCCGCTTTCTGCTCGGGCGTGAGCACGATCAATTGGCTGAAGACCACCTGCATCGTGCCTTGCGGTTCTTTGAGAAAGTCCTCGAGCTTCCGGCCGAAGCGGGCTTCGACGTCCTCTTCCGCATTCGACAGGTCCGGTCCGATGGGCGCCAGACCCTTGACGCCGTGTACCGACACGGCATGGCAGGAAAAGCAGCCGTGCTTGACGAAGTACTGGCCTGGGCCCTTCCATGCGGCGGTGACTTCGGCTTTCAGGGCCGGCGTGAACGTCTTCGGCACGGTCGGCAGCTTGAGCTTCTGCAGCTCGGCGACAACGTCGGGCTCTGGCGCCGCCGCGCTGCCCGCCGCCGTGCATCCGCTCGAGAGTCCGGCCGCGAGAATCGCCGCTGCCGCTGCCGCGCGCCCGTTGCTCCACCTGCCCATGACCTTCGACCTCCTCACACGCTTTCTGTTGCGTCTGCGGGACTCGGCGCCTCGCCGTCCGCATGGCATCTCTGCCGACGATATCGCCCGCGTTTCCCGGGCGGTATGACGGCCATCATCCGGTTCACTTGACGATGAGCCAGCCCGTGATGCGGGCCTGGTAATGCCCGGCGAAGCGGCAGATCGCGGTCACCGCTCACTGACTGTCGATTGAGCAAGCGATGTGCCAGCGCTTGCGCGCTGAGCGTGTGCAGAGGATTCGGAATGGCGCGCCGTGGCGATCGGTGGACGCGGGTGCGGGAAATTCCGGCTGGTGCGCAGTTCTCCGCACCGGGAGCCGGCGAATCGTCAGGCCCTGACGCACGGGATGGCCCGCCCGCGCTCGTCGAGCGCACGGGTCCTGTTCTTGCACGTCTCTGGCGAACGCGGAGGTTCTATGTTGCTCCCGAGGATTCTCGTGATGTACGCGACGAGCCACGGCCAGACGCGAAAGATTGCGTTCGCCCTCTCGGAAACGCTGCGCGCCGCGAACCTGGACGTCGATGTCGTCAACGCCGGCGGGCGCTTTGATCCGCTTCCCGAAGACTACAACGGGGTCATCGTCGCCGCCCCCGTGCGCGCCGGGCGGTACCCGAAGCACGTCCGCAACTGGGTGCGCCGGCACGCGGAGAGACTTGGAACCCGGCCCACAGCTTTTGTCTCTGTCTGCTTGAGTGTGCTCGATCGGACGCCGAAGGCGGCCGCCGCGATCGAACGGATGCAGCAACAGTTCTTTGACGAGACGCGATGGCGCCCGCCCGTGACGAAAGTCGTGGCCGGCGCGCTCCCGTATACCCGCTACAACTGGATCACGCGATGGATCATGCAGCGTATTGTCGCCAGGGCGCACGGCGACATCGACACCAGTCGCGACTACGAGTACACGGACTGGAACGCTGTCCGGTCTTTTGCAGGCGAGTTTGCCCGCCGCGTGACGGGCCGGCGGTCGCTGCCCGTCGCCGTGTAGGCCGGCTTGCCGGCCCGTCCGGCACTTGTCACAATGGTCGCCGGTTGACTATGTCACAGCACCCGTTTGGCCCGGACGCCGAGGGCCGCATTCTCGCTGCGCTCGTCAATTCGTCGGACGATGCGATCATCGCCAAAGATCTGTCGGGCACGGTGTTGACCTGGAACACGGGGGCCGAGCGGCTCTACGGCTACCCGGCCGACGAGATCGTCGGGCGATCGATCGGCACGATCGTCCCGGCCGATCGCCACGAGGAATACCTCGAGATTCTCGCGCGCGCGGCCCGCGGGGAACGGGTCGAGGGGATCGATACGATCCGCGTCGCCAAGGGCGGCCAGCGTCTCGAGGTCAGCCTGTCCGTCTGGCCGATTCGCGGAGAGGCCGGGCAGGTCGTGGGCGCGACCGTGGTGGCGCGCGACATCACCACGCAGCGGCGCACCGAGCGCGCACAGCGGGGGAGCGAGGCGCGCTGGCGCGCCATCATCGAGTCAGCCGTCGACGGCATCATCATGATCGACCGCCGCGGCCGGATCGAGTTCTTCAATCCGGCCGCCGAGCGGTTGTTCGACTATCGCGCCGACGAGGTGCTCGGCCGCAACGTGTCGATGCTCATGCCGTCGCCCTACGCTGAGGAGCACGATCACTATCTCAAGCGCTACCTCATGACCGGCGAGCGGCGCATCATCGGCATCGGCCGCGAAGTGGCGGCCTGCCGGAAAGACGGCACGGTGTTTCCGGCGCACTTGTCGGTCGGTCAGCTCGAGCTCGACGGGGAGATCAAGTTCACCGGCATCGTCCGCGATTTGACCGACCGCGTCCGTCTCGAAAAGAAGCTGAGCGAGGAATCCGGCCTGGTTCGGGTCGGCGAACTGGCCGCCGTGCTGGCGCACGAAATCAAGAACCCGCTGGCTGCGGTGAGCGGCGCGATCCAGATGCTGAGCGAGCATCTGTCGTCGGGCGAGGACCGCGAGATTGCCGATGAAATCCTGCGGCGGCTCGACGGGCTGAGCGCGCTCATGAGCGATCTGCTGTTGTTCGCACGTCCACCACGACCGCAGTTGCGCCCGGTCGACCTGGGAGGGCTTTTCGACGCCCTGGTCGGCTTTCTCAAAGCGGATCCGGCGTGGGCCGAGATTGACGTCGTGGTCGAAGGATTACCCGGCACCGTGGAGGCGGACCCCGAGCTCCTGAAGATCGCATTCCAGAATCTGCTCCTGAATGCAGTACAGGCGTTGAGAGGACAGCCGCGCCAGAGCGTTCGGGTGAACCTTCACCAGACCGGCACGTCCGCGACCGTGGATATCTCCGACACCGGTCCCGGGATTCCTCCCGAACACCGGGAGCGTCTCTTCACACCGTTTTTCACGACCAAGTCGCGCGGGACCGGCCTCGGTCTCGCCACCGTCCGCCGAATCGCCGAGGCGCACGGCGGCAGGGTCGTCGTCCACGAGACGGGACCACGAGGGACGACCGTACGCGTCACATTGCCAGTTGGGATCGCAACGCAGTTGGCCTGATGAGGATTTCCCTGGGTGACCGTGTGAGTGATTCACCGACGACCGACGTGCTGATCGTCGATGATGAGCCGTTGATTCGGTGGTCGCTCCGACGCGGCCTTGCCCGGCGCGGTTATCGCGTCGCCGAAGCCGCGGATGGCGCTGCCGCGCTTCGGCAGCTGGAGGCCGACCCCGGCCGGTTCGGCGTCGTGGTCCTGGATTACCGACTGCCGGACAGCGACGATCTGTCTCTGCTCCGAGCGATTCGCCGGGTGGCCCCATCGGCGGCCGTGCTGATGATGACGGCTTTCGGTGACTTGCCGATGCGAAACGAGGCGATCGCCCTCGGTGCGCGAATCGTGATAGATAAGCCGTTCCAGGTGAGCGCCGTCGTCGCGCTGGTCGAGTCGCCACCGCCATTGCCTCCCGATGCCTGATCGTCACGTCCTCATCGTCGATGATGAACGTCTCGTCCGGTGGTCGCTCTCCGAGCGGCTGCGCGCTGACGGGTTCGCCGTGACCGAGGCCTCCAGCGTCGAGTCGGCGATAGAGGCGCTGGCGAAGGCCCCGGATGCCGTGATCCTCGACTACCGGTTGCCCGATGGCGACGGTCTCGCCGTGCTCAAGCGCGTCAGGCAGTCCGATCCGGATCTTCCGGTGGTCATGCTCACGGCCCACAAAGACGCGGAGATCATCGTCGCGGCAATGAAGGCCGGCGCCTCCGACTATGTGACCAAGCCCTTCGACGTGAGAGACGTGGCCCTTCGCCTGTCGCGAGCGATGGAGGGAACGCGGTCGAACCGCGAACTGCGGCGGCTGCGCGAGGATCTGGCCAAGCCGTTCAGTTTCGCGTCGATGATCGGCGAGTCCGAGCCGATGACGCGCGTCAAGGCGCTGGCCCGCAAGGTCGCCGAGAGTCCTGCCTCGACCGTGTTGATCACCGGAGAGAGCGGCACGGGCAAAGACCTGCTGGCCAAGGTGATTCACTACGCCAGCCGTCGCGGCGCCCGATCCTTCATGAACATCACCTGCTCGGCGATGCCGGAGACGCTGCTCGAGTCCGAGCTCTTCGGGCACGAGCGCGGCGCCTTCACCGACGCACGGCAGCAGAAGCGCGGGCTGTTCGAGCTGGCGGACGAAGGGACCATCTTCCTCGACGAGATTGGCGAGATGGCGCCGGCGCTCCAGGCCAAGCTCCTGCGCGTGCTGGAAGACAAGGCGTTCCGGCGGCTCGGCGCCACGGCCGACATCAAGGTGGACGTTCGCGTCATGGCGGCGACCAATCGCCGTTTGGAGGATCAGGTCCGCGACGGCAAGTTCCGAGAAGACTTGTACTACCGGCTGAACGTCCTCCGGATCGAGATGCCGCCGCTGCGCGAGCGCGGCCGGGACGTGATCCTGCTTGCCGAACACTACGTGCAGCTGTTCAGCCGGGAGTTCCGCCGCGGTGTCCGAAGCTTGAGCCGCGCCGCGGAGACGGCGCTCCTGGGATACAACTGGCCGGGAAACGTCCGCGAGCTTCGCAACCTGATCGAGCGTGCGGTGCTGCTCTCGGAAAGCGCGACGCTGGAACCGGCCGACTTCGAGACCCTGCACACGATGAAGGCCGCGGAAGCCGGATCGAACGCCGTTCCTTCGGCCGAGATCCTTCTGCCGGCCGAAGGGCTCAAGCTCGATGACGTGGAGCGGCGGCTCGTCGAGCTCGCGCTCGAGCGGACACGCGGCAATCAGACCCGCGCGGCGGCGCTGCTCGGTCTCCACCGGGATCAGATTCGCTACCGCATGGAGAAATACGGCCTCCTCAAACCGCAGGAATCGTAGGGCGCGGCCTCAGCGCGCAGCGGGACCGAACAGGACTCCGAGAACGATCGCCATCGACGCGACGAGCACGAACCCCGACCCGCAGACGGCGAGCGCACGCCCCAGGCTCCGATAGTCGAGCGCTTGACGCACCGCGACGGTCATCGCGGCCAGCATCCACAGCCAACACACGATGAAGACGCCCGTGGTGATTGCCGGAATCCAGGCAAACACCTGCAGCAGGCCCGGCGATGCGGCAAATCCGATGGTCCGCAGGAGCTCAGCCAGCGTGACGTGGGTTCGCCGTTCGGCGAGGTAACGGCCGCCGATCTGGAGCACGATCAGCGCCCACGCCAGCCAGGTCACCAGGGCGAGCGCGGCGACTGCAAGCAGTACGATCGGATCGGGACCGTTCCAACCGCTCGCTCCGATCCCCGCCGCGAGACTCGATGCAATGACGACCACCGTCGCCTGACGCGTCGCGGCCGGGTCATGCTCGATCCCCTCATACACGGAGCGGTCGAGCACCGCCGCCCCCAGCGCCCGGTACGGAAGTGTGTTCAGAATGCGCTTCAGGGCGATCATAAAGGCCTCCCCGTAGATGGGACGCGGACCATCCCAGCTCGTTGTCGAGCAGAACCTGTGCCAATCAACGTTGCCCGCGTCATACCCAGACTTGGCCGTCCGCCTTCGCGAATTCATTCGCAGTGATCCTGCGGGAATCCCCGCAGGCACACGAGGTGAGGTGATGGATGCCACACATCCCCGCGGCACAACGCTTGCTTTTCTCCCTGCTGGACGCGTGGCTTGGGCAATACGCGACATCGCGTCCGAACGGAGGCTCTATGAAGCGCTGGGTTCGCGCGGGTATGTGCGTCTCGCTGCTGCTGGGTCTGACAGCCGCCGCGGAAGCGCAGGGTCCCGACCTCAGCCGGTGCACCACCGCGAACTTTCTAGTGGGCGGATCGGTTGGAAGCGGCACAACGCAGGCGCTGTTGGGCGGTGCCGTCGGCTGGGAGATTCTGCCGCGGTTCTCACTCGAAACGACCACCAGGTGGATGATTCCGGAGCGCGGAGCGGAAGCATTTTCAGCACTCGTGACCGCGCAGGTGCCGCTGCGCGGGCGCAGGACGTTCGTGCCCTTTGTCACGGCCGGTGCGGGTGTGCTTCGCGCCTCGTACGACCAGGAGCGGAGCGTCATCCCGCTGTTCTATGCGCGTCGCATGCAGGAGACCGGGGGGCCCGTCACGGACACGCGACGCACGTTCGTGGATCCCGCGTTCGTGTTCGGCGGCGGCATCAGCATCTTCGCCTCACGACATGTGTCGGTCCGTCCCGAGGTGGAAGCGATGGTCGTGCATGAAGACGGGCGAACCCGTACGACCACTTCGATCGCGGTGCGCCTGGCATATCACTTCGAGACGCACCGGGTGACGCCGAATCGAGCTCGTTGAGCCGCCATTGAGGTCGGCGGGACGCGCGCTTGGTTGAGCGCGCGTCTACTTCAGCCGGTCGTAGACCTTCTTGGCGACGCCTTTGATGGCTTCGGTCGGATCGCCGCTTGTCCGAAGCACGATGGAAAAGAAGGTCACGCCCTTCAGCACCTGCAACTCGCCGTGCTTGTCGTTGTACCAGCACGTCACGTCACCAAGGCCCGTGAGCCCTTCCTTTCCTTTCTTTGCACACATGGCCTTGTACATGCCGGCAGTCGCGGCGTCGAAGGGGATCACATTCAAGTGCACGGTATGAAGGCCCGATCCTGAGTACTCGCAACTCGACGGCCCGCTCGGCATTGCGGTCGATTTCGGGCCCGTGACCGGCTCACCGAGCGCCGCGGCCGCGTCTTCCCTGGTCAAGAGCGAACAGGCGGTGCCCGCGGCGGGCGCCGGCGGCGGGGTCTGGGCTGATGCGGCGATCGTCGTCGTCATTACGATGGCGGCCAGACAGGCGGCAACGCGCATATCGCCTCCTTGAGGAGCAACGTTATCTTACGCCTGACGCTCGACGGCAGATGATCGTCGGGCTCTCGGGCGCCAGAGCCACACACTGGCGGCGGCGGGTTCACCGCCCGAGGAGCGACGCGCTCTGAGTCCAGGCGCGGCTGAAGAAACCGGCTGTGTCAGGCGTGCTGCAGTGCAGTTCGATCATCGCCCATCCCCTGAAGTTGACCGCCATCAGCGTCCGCGCGATTTCCGCCCAGTCGATGTGTCCATCTCCCGGCGGCAGGTGATCGTCGCGCCGCCCGGCATTGTCGTTCAGGTGCACGTGCGCCAGTCTCCCGTCCGCCACGTTGAGGAAACGATGCCAGTGGCGCCCGAGGAAGGTGTGCCCGGTATCGAGGCAGACGCCAACCTGGCGGTCGAGCCGATGGAGCAGCCAGGCGAACTCATCCGGGTGCCCGCCAATGAGGTGGGGCAGCGGCGACTCGACAACAAGGGTCAGTCCGCCGTGCCGGCACTCGTCCGCCAACCCGTGCAGGCTCGCGAGAGAATCGGCAAGCCGCGCCTGCACGTCGTGTTCGTGGCGCTCGAGATCGCTGGGGTGCACGACCACGAGCTGTCCACCGAGTGCGCGAAGCGCCGTCATCGCCGCTCGAATCGTCGCTGCGCCGGCATGACGGCGGACGGCGTCAGGATGGGCGAGATCGAAGTGCTTGCTGAACGGCGCGTGGATCGAGATCGGCGTGAGGGTCAGCCGACGGGCGGCGTCCCCGGCTGAGCGGACCTGCGCGGCGTCCGCGGCATCGAAGTGCCGCGGAGGCGTGCCGACTTCAATGCCGACCGCGCCGGCGTCGCGAATGAGCGGCAGGATCTCGAGGATCGGCCGATCCGGACAGGCGCCGGTCGCCATGCCGAGCGACCAGCTCACGAGGGGCGCTGCCTTGCCAGTCGGTCGCGGTCGAGTCGCATATCGAACGTGCATCCCGTTCGCGGACAGAGATCTTTTTCCTGGGCTGAGACGCAGTTGAAGTCGACGAGCGTGTCCAGTCCGGTGTGAATCAATCCGGCGAACACCCTGACGTCGAACTCCGCGCGTGTTTGGGGATGCATCCGCGTCCAGCGGTTGCCCCACTGGTGGGGTTCCTCGTACTTGCTGCGGACGAGCGCCGCAATCTCTGCCGGAGTCCAGTCACGTGCAATGAGGCTGCGCACCAGGTGCTGCAGGTGCTCCGGCTTGAGCAGCAGGTCGTTCGGATAGAGGAGCGGTGCCTGCACGCACGGCGGCAGCGTGTCGAGATCCAGCGATCGCGGCGCCTGCGCCTGCTCCGCATAGAAAGATCGGTGGAACGTGGCGAGGGGGCTTGCACTGTACGCCCGGAGCAGGTGCGCCAGTCCTCCGGAAATATCGGGCAACGCCACGGGTGTCCGGCGGGCCGCTGCCCGCGCCGCGCACAGGTCCCGGCCCGAGATCACGATCGTCGGGAGCGGCCGGTGCGGGCGGGGCAGCGTGGCCAGCGCTGCAAGATGCCGCTGCCCAAGTCGTCCGAAGATGTCCGGCCGGAGCAGGTGCCACTGATAGGCGCTGAAGGCGCTCCGCACGTGCCTGACGTCGAGCGGATCGCCGGCGTGGGAGAAATCGACGGACACGCACTCACGCCCGACGATCCCCGAGCCCACGACCGTCCCGTTCACGACGACCGGTACGCGCGCGGTGTCCTCGGCGGCCTTGAGGATGAGGTGCGCGGCGTACTCGAGCAGCAACCCGAGGCCGCCGGCGGCTCGCGCGTGAACGGCCGACATCGGTGGTTCACTCGGGAGCTGCCGTCGATCGCCAAGCGTCGCATGCCAGCCCGGCGTCTCAGGGAGGAGCGCGGCCAGGGCCGGGACCAGCGGATCGTCCAGGGCGATTTGGCCGGCGAAGTGATAGCCCCGGCCGCTCATCACGACGCTCGTCGTGAGTCCCATCTGCGCAAAGACATGGCGCGCCGCTCGATAGACCGGCTCAATCTTGAAAAACGTCTCGACCGGCCGCAGATACGGCTCGGCCGGCTCGTCCACGTTCTCGTAATCGAGCTCGATCAGGAACAACAGGTGGGTACGATCCCAGAGCGATCGTGCGATGTCGCAAGCGCGGCCGCACAGCGCCTCGAGCTCAGCGGGGGCGACACGCACGCCGTCGCGATCCCACGCGGGAAACGCATGATCGCCCGGACACAGGCCGGCGAAATAGACGGCCGTCGCTGACGACCTCGCCGTCGCGCCCGCATATTCGAGCATGGCGTGACGAACGTCAGCGTCTTCGTAGTAGTCGAGCACGCTCAGGTGCGGCGACTCCCGACTTGAACCAGCCCGCCAGCCCATTGCACTTGCCCTCACGATCAGCTCGCGATCGACTCTACGGGTGTGAAGACCGGCAACGCTCCGCGCAGGGCGGGCCGCGCCGAGCGGCCCCGCAACCAGGCGTCGAGGCGGTCTGGCGTGCCGAGGTCCGTCCAGCCCATTTCCCGTGGCCAGACGTACAAAAAGAGCCCAGCGGCCTTTCCAAGCAGGTCGCGCGAAAAATCGGTGTGAGGCAGCTGCGGATAGCGATCCGCGAGGAAGGCCTCGCGCAGATCGGCCGGGACCGCCCGCGCCTGCCGAAACACGTCATTGAGGGCCGAGAGGTGCGCGGCGTAGAGACGATAGAGCGCCTGAAGGCGCGCGACAACGACCATCGTGCTCCAGACGCCCCCGCTTGCCAGCAGGTCGGCCGCGGCCTCGCGCGACGGTTTCTCGACGAACGCCTGTACCCTCCGAAGCCGATCCGGTCGATCGTGGTGCGCTGGCCGGATCCATCCGAAGTCGTTGCTCGAAGATTCAGGTTCCACAGCCATCAAGACGATGCCGGTCGATCCGAGCCGGATCTCGCGAGCGGCGTCACGCAGCCCGGCGAGGAACACCTCGCTCCGGGCCACGCCGTGATCGGACGGGGTCAGGACGACCAGCGCATCAGGCGGGGCGGCGACCTCGATGAGCCCGCGTAGCACACCGGCCGCCGTTCCCCGATCGCCCGCCTGATAGGCGATACGTCCGAGCGACGTGCGCGCGGCTATGAGCTCAGCGTGCGCGCGCTGCGACTGATTGACCACGGTCACCATCCGCGCTGGCGGGCTGACGTGGGCCATGCGATCGACCGTGTGCTCGAGCAAAGTCCGGCCGCCTTTCGGCGCCCAGAACTGCTTGGGCAACCCACCAGTGACGCTGGCCAGGCGGCGTCCCTGGCCCGCTGCGAGAATGACAGACCAGGCCGACGTGGGCATGCAGTGTCCTCCCGATGGTCGTATCGATGACGATCGGCCGATCACGCGGCCGAGGAATCGCGAAGTCGCTGCGGCGGCGTCTGGACGAGAATCCGGGTGAACACACCCTGCACACCGTAAATCATGCGAACGACTCGCTCGGCCGCTGCCTTCTGGTTCGGGTGCGCCACCGTCCCCGAAAGCGTGACCCAGCCGTCGCAGACCGTGGCGAGGATCGTGCCGGTCGGCACGGCGGTGTACCAGCTCAGGGTGTTCGCGATCGCGCGGACGATCGCGGCGTCGGTGCGGGCTGTCGCGCGCGCGGAAAAAATTTCGATGTCGTTGGCCACCGCGCGGACCTCAGGCACCCGCTGGGCGACCCGCTCGGCGGCCCATCGCTCCTGGAGCGTGGCAACGCTGCCCGTCAGCGTCACGATGCCTTTCCGAACGGCGACCCCAATCGACGCTGGCAGCACCGCCGGTTCCTGATCGAAAGCGTCGGTGACTCGTTGTTGAATCTCGCGATCTGTCATGGCGACCTCCGATCTCAAGCGTGCGCGACGGTCTGCAGCGCGTCCGACACGACGAACTCGCGTTCGGGATGTCTGATCGTCAAGACGGGGCAGGGCGCCGCGCGCACGACCCGTTCGGCGACGCTGCCCATGAACAGGTGGCCGACCGCACCGCGCCCGTGCGTCCCGAGGACGATGAGGCCAATGCGCGGCAACGTGTGTCTCGCGTAGTCGAGGATCGCTTCGGACGGCGATGTCGACGTGATGACGACCGCCTGGGCGTGGAGCGCCGCGCGGTCTTCGGTCGAGAGCCACGCAGCGAGCCGCTCGCGTGCGCTGGCTTCCGCCGACACCTGAAGCTTGCCCACGTCGCCCACGTGGAAGGGGAACCCGACAAAGCGGGCCGGCAGGTCTTCCACGACGTGCAGGACGTGCAGCGTGCCGCCGAACTGACGCGCGAGCGCCCGGCCATAGACGAGCGCCGCCTCGGATGATTCGCTGAAGTCGGTGGCGACCAGGATGTTCTTGAGGACGATCATGACGCTCCGCGCAACGCTCGGTCTCCGAACCGTGACCGTGTGCGGCCTCCACCGAGGGCGTGAGCAGGATGTATGCCACGCTTCGAGGCGCGCGTTTTCTCCAGAAGAAACCGCAACCTCGTGCGATCGGCGGGGCTTGCGGCATTCTTCCCGCGCGCTCGCGTAATAGTCCGCAGTCCCGCGAGCGGCCGGGCTGCCGCCGCCGGCCGATTCGGGCGGGCACGGGAGACGCCGCGTGGCACGGCAGTTGCGATGAGAAGACACGGAGTTGACTATGCGCACCATGAAGGCCGTCGTCTTCCGAGGCAAAGGCGCAATTGGCGTCGAAGAAGTTCCGAAGCCCGTCCCCAAGGCCGGAGAAGCCGTCATTCGCATCACCACGACCACCATCTGTGGCACCGACGTCCACATCGTCCGCGGCGAATACGCGGTCAAGCCGGGATTGATCCTCGGACACGAACCAGTCGGCGTCATCGAGGAGCTCGGCCCCGGGCTCGAGGAGTCGTACCATGTGGGTCAGCGCGTGATTGTCGGCGCCATCACGCCGTGCGGCCAGTGTTTCTACTGCCTGAACGGCACGCACTCGCAGTGCGGTGGCGGGCTCGGGGGCTGGCGCTTCGGCAACACGATCAACGGGGCGTGGGCTGAATTCCTGCTCGTCCCGGATGCGCGCGCGAATCTGGCGCCGATTCCGGACGGGCTCACCGACGAACAGGTGATGCTCCTGCCGGACATCTTCTCGACGGGCCTCAGCGGCGCCGAGTCGGGGAACATCAGGGTCGGCGATGCCGTGGCGGTTTTCGCGCAGGGTCCCATTGGTCTGTGTGCGACGCTCGGCGCGCGTCTTCGTGGCGCCGCGCTCATTGTCGGCGTGGACACCAACCCGGGACGGCTGAAGATGGCCCGCCAATTCGGCGCCAACGTGACGATCGACCCGCGCGAGGAGGATCCGGTCGCTGCGATCAAGCGCCTGACGGACGGTCGCGGCGCCGACGTGACGATTGAAGCGTTGGGGCAGCAGGCGACGTTCGAGAACGCCCTGCGGGCCACGCGCCCGGGAGGCACCTTGTCGAGTCTCGGGGTGTACTCCGGCAAGCTTGTCGCGCCCTACGAAGCGTTCTATGCCGGGCTCGGTGACCAGAAGATCGTCACCACGCTGTGCCCGGGCGGCAAGGAGCGGATGCGCCGTCTGATGGCGATGGTCGAAACGCGACGCATCGACTTGATGCCGCTCGTGACGCACCACTTCGCGCTCGATGACATCGCCGAAGCCTTCGAGATCTTCAGCCAGCAAGAGGCCGGCGTGTTGAAAGTGGCGCTTCACCCGGGCGGGGTCACCGCGGCGGAGCGATTGGTCGGCGCGGGCGCCGTCGACCGCGAATGTTAGGCACTCACTAGAAGGGGCGGGCTTCAGCCCGCCCTTGTCGGGCCGGCTGAAGCCGGCCCCTCCTCCTCTGCCCGGAGGAGAGAAAGAAGGTGTGGCCGTCATGATTCGGGTGCTCTTCGGTGTGGTGGCGCTGGTCCTGACAGCGAGCTGTGCGTTCAACGGGCCGCCCGTGCCTGTGTCCGGCACTGCAGCCGACTTGGAACAGCTCGCCGGTGAGTGGCGTGGGAACTATTTCGGGGACGTCAATCATGCACGGCGCGGGACGGTCATGTTCAGGCTGGTCGCCGGTGAGGATCACGCGCACGGCGATGTGGTCATGACCGCCGAAGGACTGGATCGGCCGTATCACGCGTATCAACCGAGCCAGCCACTCGGTTCGCCGCAGGCAGTTGCCAGGTCCACGCGCGCGCTCGCCATTCGCTTCGTGCGTGCAGCCGACGGCATGGTGAGTGGCGCCCTCGAATCGTACTGGGATCCCGAGCGCAGCTCAGACGCGCTGACGGTGTTCCGCGGAAAGTTCGTTGACAGCGAGACGATCGAGGGCACGTTTACGACGCGGTATGCGACGGGCACCGCCGCGACCAAGGGGACCTGGAAAGTGACGCGCGCATCATTGGTCGGCCGATCGGACCGGTAGCGCGGGTGCGCTGACTACGGCTGCGCGAGCGCCCGAAGCCGAGACTCACTGCGGCGGCGTGCTGCGATGCGGCGCCGCCGCCAGGCTTCCCAGACGTTGCCGATCAGCAGACCGATCAGCAGATAGCAGACCGCGCCCAGCCATTCGAACGCCGCAAAGCTCGTGATGGCGACGAGCACGCCGCACTTGATCTGATCGTCCTGCCGGGTCGGCGCCGTCGGCGGATCGGTGAGCATGAAGCAGACGAAGTAGAGTACGGCGTTGAGGTCCGGCGGGCGGAAGACCTCCGCGACGCGCGCGGGATCGCCGAGGAATGCGGCGATCGTGAACAGCGTGTAGTACGTGCCGAGGAATGCAAGCACGATTGGGATCTTGTTCACACGCTGCGCGATGAACGCTCCGCCGCCCACGAGCGCCGCGAGCGCGATTGGCGGCAAGTCCGGCAACGCGCCCCACCAGTCCTGTCCAGTGCCGAAAATGTAGAACGCGGCCACCAGCGCCAGCGCCGCCGGGTTGAACACGTTGGCGGATCTCGTCCGGACGAGGTACTTGCTGACCACGGCGAAGGCCGCGGTCGCCGCGGCGACGATCCACGGTTCGTGCGGCGTCAGGATCATCGCGACGATGAGCCCGGTGAGCAGGGCGCCGCTCGGGAACACCCACGCGCCCTCCCGCCAGCGCAGGATCGGCGCGTCGAGCGCCATCGCCGCGACGGCAGCCGCCGCCACGCCGGGCCAGACCAGACGCCAGCCCTCGGCAGGAGCGGCCAGCAGGACGAGCGCCCCGAGCACGAGGAGCAGCAGGCCCTTAGGCGTTCGGAAGAATCGTCGCACCGCCGCTCCAGTCGCCGGACACCGCGTCGTTGAGGCCGAACTGTCGAGACATACCTTCGGTCGCGTACTGCTCGAGGAGCGGCGTGACGAGCAGGCCATCCACGCCGTGTCGTTCCAGGAACGACACGCCCTGGCGCGCGCCCAGCACGAAGGCGGCGGTCGCCATCGCGTCGGCCAGCATCGCTGAACCCGCCACCACTGTCGCACTCGCGATCGACGTCGCGGCGTGTCCCGTGCGCGGATCGAGAAGATGGTGGCCGGCGGACGTCCCCGCGCCGTCCCGCTCGTAGTCTCCCGAAGTGCAGACGGCGCAGTCTGACACTGTGAGTGTCGCCAGCAACTGGCGATCGGCGCGCGGGTGGCGGATGCCGATCCGCCACAGCGTGCCGATCTCGTTGCGTCCCGATAGATACAAGTCGCCGCCGGCATCAATCGCGAAGTGCTCGAACGGCTGCAGTTCGCGCGCCGCCAGGTCAACGGCCAGGCCCTTGGCGACGGCGCCAAGGTCCAGCACGAGCGGACGGGTGATTGTGATCGTCTTTTGCGCGGGATCGAGTTGCACGTCGCGGTAGCTCACGTTCGCGGCGGCCTCAGGTGTCTGCACGATCCGGCCGTCGCCGTAGTTACGATCGAACCCGCGCTGCTGCATCGCGCGGCCGACCGTCGGATCGAAAGCGCCCTCGCTGGCCGCCGCCACCGCCATCGCGACCTCGACCGCGGCATACAGGATGTCGCTCGCCGCGGTCGCGAGACCCACACGGCCTGTGAGGGTCATCAGCTCGCTGGCCGGATCGAAGCGCGTGCACGTCGCTTCGACCAGTCGAAACCATTCGAACGCGCGCTCGATCGTCTGTTCGACGGCGTCTTCAGGACGAGCCGGCTCGAGATCCACCACGTGGATCGTCACGATCGTGCCCATGAGCGCGGCGGTGCGGCGCACCGGCTACTTCGCCTTGGAGAGTGCCTCGACGACGGCGTAATAAAAGGCGTTGGTGCTCTGAGTCGCGCCCGAGACGTAGTCAACCTCCGGGCTCTGTCTCGCGGCGACCTGCGGAGGGAGCTTTTCGATCACCGAGCACGAGTAACGCGTCAGACACTGCGAGATCGTCGCGGAAAGGATCTTGCCGCCTTCGATCACGACCGTGGCCTGGATGTCGCCGTGCCGTGACGTGCCCCAGCCCGTGTACGTACCGTCTTTGTAGACCGGCGCCGCCGGCGCGGCCGGCGTCGATCCTGACGCCGGCGCGGACGTGACCGGAGGCGGCGCGACCGGACTCGCAGCGGGCGGCTTCGGATCGTCGGCCGGTGCCGGGACCTGCGCGGGCGCCGTCGGCATTGGAGCTGGAGACTCCGTCGCGGCCTGGCTCGGGAGCGGCACGGCGCGTTTCGGGCGCGCAGCCGCTCTTGACTGTGCCTGGGGCTTGGCCCCGGATGCTGGCCTTATAGGCGGCGGTGCGGCCGGGACTGGAGACACCTCCTGCGGCACTCCGACCACGGGCTCACCCGCGACAGCTGGCGCCGCGATGACCGGTCGCGGTCGCTCCGCCGTGCTGGCGATCCGCGCGGCGGCAGCGCGCGTGCGCATGTAGCCAGCCGTGTAGACGCCGAGGACCGCGGCGGAACTGAGGGCGACGAGGTGGCTCGTGAGTCTCGGCTTCACCGCGCCCTCGACGTTATCAGAATCGGCGCGGCGTGGCTGGTCGCGAGCCTATTGGCGCGGCGCCCTCGCAAAGCCCGTGTGGGAGACCGTTCAGTAGCTGACCCGCCGGGTCGCTGGCGGCGGCGCCAGCGGCGCCACGCGCACCCGCACGTCGAGCGCGACGACCCCGCTCGCCAGCACCAGGAGCGGGTTGACGTCGAGCTCGCGGATCTCCGGGCAGACGTCGATGAGCGCAGACAACCTCAGGACTGCTTCCTGAAACGCTGCCAGGTCGGCGGCGGGGCGGCCGCGGTAGCCGCGGAGGAGTGCGGCTCCGCGCAGGCCGTTGACCATCTCCGCGGCGTCAACATCAGTGAGCGGGTGCACGCGAACCTGGCTGTCGTCCATGAGCTCGGTCAGGGTGCCGCCCGTTGCGCAGGCGATCACGGGACCGAAGGTCGGATCGTCCACCGCTCCCATCAACATCTCGACACCGCCGACGATCATTTTCTGGATCAACGCCCCAGTCATGCGATCGCCCAGCCGGCCGTGCAGTTCCCGCCACGCGACACGGACTTCGTCCGCGGACGCGAGGTTCAACCGCACCGCGTCCAGCTCGGTCTTGTGGAGGATCGCCGGTCCACTGGCCTTCATGACCACCGGATAGCCGATTTGATCGGCCGCGGCGACCGCGTCCTCTTCCGTCACGGCGACGCGGCCAGGAGCCGCCTGGATGCCGGCGGTGGTCAAAAGTGCCGACGCCTCGCCGGGCGCCAGCCAGCCATCGCCGTTCCGCAAGGCCGGCTCGACGATGGCCCGCGCGGTCGCGCGATCGAAATCCGGAAACGCCGGTACGTGGCCGGCTGGCTGGCGCCGCCACTCGGCGTAACGCGCCGCCCGAGCCAGGGCAGAGGCGGCGGCCTCAGGAAACCGGAAGCAGGGGACGGGCGTGAGGAGCGGCAGCACCGGCTCGGCGGACATGAAGATCGCGAGCACGGGTTTCGCTGGTGCGGCCGACGTCGCGCGCCGGATGGCGGCCGCCACGTCCTCGCCCCTGGTCACGACCGGCGGGATGAAGATGACGAGCGCCGCGTCGATCTGATCGTCAGCCAGGAGCGCCGTCACAGCGCGCTCATAATCGGCGGCACTCGCCGACGCGATCATGTCCACCGGGTTGCCGATCGACGCGGCGGCCGGCAGAAACGATCGCAGGCGCGCCGCGGTCCCCTCCGAGAGTGGCGGCAGGTCGAGCCCCTGCGCTTCGCACGCGTCGGCGGCCAGGATCGCGGGCCCGCCGGCGTTCGTGAGGATGCCGACACGCCGGCCGGCAGGCAGTGGCTGGTTGGCGAGGAGCGCGGCGACATCGAACAGCTCCTCGAGCCTGTTCGTGCGAATCACCCCGGACTGGTGGAACAAGGCATCGACCACGGCGTCGCGCGCGGCGAGCGCGCCCGTGTGCGAGGACGCCGCCCGGGCGCCGGCACGCGAGCGGCCGGCTTTGACCGCCACGATCGGCTTGGTGCGCGCGATGCGCCGGGCAATCTCGGTGAACTTGCGTGGGTTCCCGAAACTCTCGAGGTAGAGCAGGATCACTGCCGTCCGGGGATCCGTCTCCCAGTATTGCAACAGATCGTTGCCGGAGACGTCGGCCTTGTTGCCGACCGAGACGAACGTCGAGAACCCGATGTTCAGTTCCCGCGCGTAGTCCAGGATCGCCAGCCCGAGCGCCCCGCTTTGCGTCGAGAGCGCCACGCGTCCGGGTGGTGGATCGACCGGCGCGAACGTCGCGTTCATGCGGACGGCCGGACTGGTGTTGATGAGACCCATGCAGTTCGGCCCGATCAACCGGATCCCGGCGCGCCGGACCTTCTGGACGAGCTCGTCCTCGAGCTGACGGCCCGCGGCGCCGGTCTCACCGAAGCCAGCGCTGATCACGACGACCGCGTGGACGCCCTTGTGAACGCAGTCGTCGACAACCGCATTCACTGCGGCCGCCGGCACGCAGATCACCGCGAGATCCACCGGCCCGGGAATTCCAGACACGGCCGGGTAGGCCGGCACACCATCGATTGATGAGGCCGCTGGATGAACGGCGGTGAGTCGTCCGGTGTACCCGCCCGCGCGCAGGTTGTGCAGAATCTCCGATCCGATTCTGCCGCGTTCGCGGTTGGCGCCGATCACTGCGACGCTTCGCGGCTCGAAGATCGCGCGCATCGACGCCGTGGCCGCCGTACGGGATCGAACGGCGGTCTGCTTCGTCGCCCGTTCCGTCGGTTCGAGTGAGATCCGGACGTGGCACACGCCGGCATCGACCCGCTGGCTGATGGTGAACCCGGAGTCCTGGAACATCCGCAACATCTCGGTGTTGTCGCCGAGCACGAACGCATCGAAGGCGCGCAGGTGACGGCACCGCGCGAGATCGGCCAATCCTTCCAGCAGGCGCGTGCCGATTCCCAGGCCGTGCCGCTTGTCGTCGACGGCAAAGGCGACCTCGGCGGACTCGGACTCCGGCGCCGATCGCGTGTAGCTCGCGGCTCCGACGATGCTGCCGTTCAATTCGGCCACGAGCGTCGTGCCGGCGTCGGCCCGCATCAGCCGGGCGACTTCCGCGGGCGTCGCGTCTCGCGACGAGAAGAAACGGGAGTACCGGCTCTCGGGCGAGAGGCGGTCGTAAAACGCGTGTAACGCCCCCTCGTCGTCGGGACCGACGGGACGAAGGAGCAGGGTCGATCCGTCGCGAAGAACGATGTCGGTTCGAAGCACGTCCGATGGTATCGTTGCCACGCTTCCCCTGATCAGCAAGCGACGTACCGCGAGAAGCCCCCGCGAGGCGGCATGGCGCTTGCTCACGCACATCCGCGGGAGCGGTTGCCGCACGGATCGGAGGGCGTGCTCGATGGTCCCAAGAGGGCAAAAACACTGGCCTTCGGCCCTGGATAGGCGTCGGGTTCCTCGCCTGGGTGGCCGCGGCCGTCGCAATTCAGGCCACGCGCCCGCGACCGGTCGTGGGAGCGGCAGCCGGGAAGTATCCCGCGATTGCGCGGAATAGTCCTCAGACGGCTTGATCGGGTATCTTTATCGACCTATACCGCAAACACGTTCTGGGACCGGCTCATCGACCGGTGGTCGGTGGGCCTCTCAAAGGAGCAAGTGGCATGAAGCGGGTTTTGACAGGCGTGCTGGGGTTGGCGTGCGCAGCCGGGATCACGGTGGTGGCACAGGACGCAAAGCTCGTCGAGCAGGGAAAGAAGTTGTACGGCACCTACAAGTGCGCAGATTGTCACACCATCGGCGGCAAGGGCGGACGGCTGACGAAGCAGCATCCGCAGGATGACGTGGGCAGCAAGCTCTCCGCGGCCGATATTCGGAAGTGGTTCACGAACACCGCCGAGATGGAGGCAAAGGTCGAGAAGCCGTCGAAGCTCAAGATGACGTCGAAGAAATACGTGTTCAAGGATCCTGAAATCGACGCCATGGTCGCCTATATGCTGACCCTGAAGAAGAAGTGACGACGGATCGTCCTGCACTCGCCCGCAATCCGATCTCGTTCGCCGGCGCCTGGCTGACCACGCTCGCCGCCGTTGCTTTCATCACGTACTACGTCACCGACGCGTTGGGGCTCATCGTGAGCCCCTACGCCGGGATTCTCGGCTACGTCGCGATCCCGGCGCTGTTCGTCGCCGGCCTGGTGCTCATTCCGTTCGGAATCTGGCGTGAGGGCCGCCGCCGCCGGCGCGGGAAGGGGCCATGGCTGTGGCCAACCGTCGACTTCGGGCGTCCGCGTACACGACAGATCGTCGGCGGGGTCCTTCTGCTCACCCTGGTGAACCTGGCCATCATCACCGTCGCCACGGTGGGCGCGCTCCACTACATGGAGACGAACGAATTCTGCGGGCAGGTCTGTCACACGCCGATGACGCCCGAGTTCGTCGCGCACGGCAACGCCTCGCATGCGGGAGTGACCTGCGTCAGTTGTCACGTCGGTCCTGGGGCGAAGGGCCTGGTGCGCGCCAAAATGAACGGCACGCGGCAGCTGGTTGGGATCCTGACGGGTCACTACGCACGGCCGATTCCCTCGCCCGCGCGGGACCTGCCGGCTGCGGCGGAGACCTGCGTCCGATGCCACGCGCTGGACCACATCGCGGCAGAACGAAGCTGGATCAAGCGCGAGTACGACGAGGACGAAACCAACACCGAGACGGCAACCGCGATTGTCGCGTTCACGAAGGCCGCGCACTGGCACGCGCGGCGCGACGTCAATGTGGAGTACGTCGCCACCGACGCGCAGCGGAACACGATCCCCTACGTCCGGGTGACTGAACCCGGCGGCACCGCCGAGTACCTCGCCGAGGGCGTCACGTCGCGGCCCGCAGGCGAGCTGCGCCGGATGGACTGCCTCGACTGTCACAGCCGCCCCGCGCATACGATGTCACCCTCGGCCGAGCTGGCCGTGGATCGCGCGATTGCGGACGGCACGCTCAGCCGCGAGCTGCCGTTTGTCAAGCGCGAGGCGGTGGCTGCACTCAAGATGGAGTACCCCAGCCACGACGCGGCCGGCGAAGCGTTCCGGAAGCGTATGACCGAGTTGTACGGCTCCACCAAACCGCAACTCGCCACGACCGCCGCCGCCGCCCTCGATCGCCTCTACCGGACCAACGTGTTCCCCGCGATGAAGGTGACGTGGGGGACGTACATTTCTCAGCTGGGTCATCCCGAAGCCTCCGGCTGTTTCCGGTGCCATGACGACAGTCACAAGGCGGCCTCGGGCAAGATGATCCGCCAGGACTGCGAGATCTGCCACAAGGTGGATTGAGAGCGGCTTCGGAAGCCAGAACACAGCACCAATAAGAGCAGCCGAATGTACTTGCCGTGATCTGGTCGCGGCGCTATCGTTCCCGCTGTGAAACGGATCCTTGCCGCAAGCGCGTTGCTGGTGTTTGGCTGCATCGCGTCCTTGCAAAGCCAGGATCGGGTGAAGACGCAAGAACTGCCGAACGTGTTACCCGCTGATGCGAGAGTGGATCAGTTCACGCTCACCAGCGACGGCCAGCGCACGTATTACACAACACCAGCGGGCGACATCTGGCTCTACGACCGGAAGAGTCACACAAACTCGCGCGTCGCCACGGGCAGTTTCTGGGATGTGTCGGTGTCGCCGTTGCGGGATGCGCTGGTGCACACCAGGAGCGGAGAGACCCGACAGGAACAGTACGTCTGGCTGCTGCCTCTGGATCCGAAGACAGGATTGGCATCCGGAACTGCACGGCGTGTCAGCGAACACACCGGTGACGTCCCCTCGATTTCGCCGGACGGAAAACGGATCGCCTTTGCGCGCGACGACTCCACCGGCGTCGGGCAGAGTGTGGCCGTCGTTCCGATCAACGGCGGCAGCGAGCGGATTGTGGCCAGCGGACTGCCATCGAGCATCGGCAGTATTCGATGGACGCCGGATGGGCAGACCCTCTATTTCGGTGTGAACCCTCCCGTGCCGTTCACGTGCGCGGAGAGTTGTTTGTCGATACCTGGAGGGAATCCGCAGGTGCCGGGAACGATCCGGCGCGTGTCAGCAGACGGAGGACCTGTCGCTGTAGTGGCGACCACCGGCAATCCATCGCCGGGCCTTTCGCCCGATGGGACCAGGCTTGTCTTCGGGGACATCAAAGGCGCCAGGCAATTCGTTGTTGCGGATACGACCGGGCGAAACGTCGAGACGTTCACTCTCCCGTCCAACCAGACCCAGCAAGGCTGGTTGAATGCGTCGACGCTGCTGACGCTGGCCTCCGGAACGGTTCGCCGGCTTCGCGCGGTGGCTCTCACGGGCGGACCCTCACGCGTGCTCTTTGAGACCGGGGGCGTGATGTCCGGGGTGGCATTGTCGCCAGACGGCAAGACAGCGTCGGTCCTCCGCACGGTTGGCGGCGGTTGCGAGCTCCGGAACATGGACGCTGTCGATGGGACGGTGCGACAGGCGATCACATTACCCGACCCAGGTTGCGGTGATTCCTTGACCTGGACGGCGGACCAGCGGCAGCTTCTCTATACGCAGTACTTCCCGCCGGACCGCCGGCCCGTCATTACCGCCGTCGATGTCGGCACCGGACAGACGAAGCCCCTGCGAGATACGCGCCCTGCCGACACGAGCTGGGTGATCGACTCCAATGCGGTGATCGTGTCCGAGCTCTCCGCCGCAACCGGGCCGCAGCGCCGCATGTCCTTCTCGCGAGTCGAGCTCGATGGGAGAGCGACGTTATTGCGCGATCTGCCGTTCGACGAGCCTCCTGCGAGTTTTGCGACGCCTCTCGACCACTCAACCGCCATCGTGATGAGCGCCGGCAGTCATGAGTTTCGTCTGGTCCCGCTGGACGGAGGCGCGGACCGACGCGTCGCGTTGGCGACACAAAACGGCGTTGTCTTGCCGCGACCGTCGATCTCGGCGGACAGACGATGGGCCGCGTTTCGGATCGTTCCGTCCGGGAATGAGGCGACCCGAATAAGCTTGGTCGAGCTGGTGCGCATGGACGGGACCGAGCGGCGTGTCGTCGACCTGCCGTTCCTGGCGCAAACCGTATTCATCATGCCTGGCGCCCAGGATCTGATTGTCGTGGAGCGACCGGCGCAGAGTACGGATTTGGGTGTTCATGTGGTCAACGTGGCGACGCGTTCGGTGAGGAAACTGTCCGTCTATGCCGCGCAGGGACGCGTACCGGAATTTGTCGCATCGTCTGACGGCCGGACAGTGCTGGCCTTGCTGACTGAAACGCGGGCCCCTTCGGTGTCTGCCCTGGATCTGGCGGCCATCAAATGAATAGGCGTATCGCTCGCTCGCTGATCTGTGTGCTGCCGCTCTCGGCTCTCCTTGGGGCGCAAGCGCCACTGCGCGGGCCGCACTATGAGCAGGTGTACACACTCAAGCCGAAGGAAGGAGTCTTTGCTTACGCGCGCATTTCCCCCGACGGAAAGCGCCTCGCGTACGCGTCGCAGATTTCGGCGCGCCCGGTGAGTCAACAGGGCTGGGCAGTCAACGTCGTGGATCTCGCGACCCGGCAAATCCTGTTCAGCCAGCAAGGGATCGATGCGTACTGGTCCAACGACGGCAAGCGCGTCATCTACTCCGGCAGCCAAGGCGTGACGATCTGGAACGCTGAAACGGGTGGCTCGTCATCCACGCCCGAGGCGTCGCCCCTCGGCGACTATTTCAGCTGGGCCGTGCGTGACGGCAAGGATCTGATCCTCACCATCCGAAACAACTACTACTACTTGAACGGGGACAAGCCCGTCCTGCCGCACACGGAAGTGCCGAGCTGCGACAAGATCGGCGTGGGCGAGCGCCCGCTGATTTCAAAAGACGGCCGACGCATCACGACGTTCTTCAAGGGCAACCTCGTCGTGCGCGGCCTGGACAATTGCGACAACATCTTCGACACGGGCATTCAGGGATCGAAGGCGGATTTCTCCTGGGACGGGCGCTACATCGCCTTTCATGCCGTGAAGAGTCAGGAAACAGGCTACGAGATCCGGATTGTCGATCTGCAGGATCGCACGGTCCGCACCCTGCCAGGGTTGCAAGGATCCGCGCTTTTTCCAAGCTGGACCACGGACGGGCGCCTGTGCTTCCGCTACGACGGCCCGGACTATCGAGGATTCATGATCGCGACCGATGTGCTCGCCGCACCGGTCGCATCGCTGCCCGCGATGCCCGAGGCGCTCCCGGAGCGCCGGGCCTGGAACGACATCTTTCCGGAAACGCACGCCGCGGCGGGAATGCGCCTGGTGATGATCTGGGCGCCGTGGAGTGCACACAGCTTTGAAGCCTTCACGAGTCTTCAACGAGCGCGCGAGTCCTTCGCGAAACAGCGCGTCAAGATCGACATCATGGCGGCCGCGGATCCAGGCAGCCGTGAAAGCGATATCGCACGCCAACTCTCCGACTTCCGCGTCACCGTCCCGCGCATTCCACTTTCGCAGAAGGGACTCGCGATGACGGAGGCTCGGAATCAAATGCCAACGACGTTGTTGTTTCGCGACGGGATCCTCATCGGCCAACGCCTCGGCGCGCAATCCTCGGAATCACTGCACGATTGGGTGGCCGCTTCAGCCCGCTAGCGGCCGAGCCTCTCTCTTTGAACGTCGCCGAAACCGTTGTCGAGGTCGGAGGAGGAGCCGGTTTCGCCGGCGGGAACTCACGCCTTTTGTCGGGGTAGGCGCGATGGGTGAGCTGTGCCGGTTGGCAGGCTGCTGTATGGGATCTCGCGCACCTCGCCCGACACCGGGCCGGCGATGGCAGCCTTGCGGGCCCACGCCAGCGCCTCGGCCATGTCAGCGGCTTCCAATATCCAAAACCCACCAACGTGCTCCTTGGCTTCCAGATACGGGCCGTCGGTGATGAGCAGTTCGCCATTGGGCTGCGTCCGCAGCGACTTCGCCTGGCTGGCTGGGGCGAGGCCGACAGCCAAGAGCCTGGCACCCGCAGCGATCAACTCTTCGTTGAGCCCGTCGATAGCGTGTACCGTCGCTTCGTCCACTGTCGATGGGTCGAAGTTGTCGGGGAGGTAATTCGTAAGCAAATATTGCGGCATGATTTCTCCTCTGATCCTGTCACGCTCTTCGGGCGGGTCGATCTGACCGGCCTTCATCATGTCGACGAACGGCTTGAGCCGATTTCTACAAAGGGCCCAGGATTTCTTTGAGTTTTCTCGACAGCAATTCGTGCTCCCGAACGTTGTCCGTCATGGCGATGGCGCGTTGCAGCTCTTCGCGGGCTTCGGCATATCGTCCCAGCTTCACGAGCAGATCTCCCCTGACGCTCGGTAGCAGGTGATAGTTAGCCAGCGCGGGCTCGGCCGCGAGCGCATCCAGCGCATGGAGCCCGGCGGCCGGCCCTCGTGCCATTCCGACGGCGACCGCGCGGTTCAGCCCAACGATGGGAGATGGGCTGATCTGAAGCAGGCCGTCATAGAGAAGCACGATCCTCGCCCAGTCGGTATCCGCCGCGGTGTTGGCGCCCGCATGACACGCAACGATCGCCGCCTGCAGGGCGTAACTCTGGGCGCCGCCACCCAGTTGCTGCGCTCGCTCGAGTGCAGCCAGGCCTCGCTGAATCTGCGCATGGTCCCACAACGAACGGTCCTGCTCCGGCAGAAGCACCGCTTCTCCGGCTGGCCCGCTACGCGCTCGGCTGCGCGACGCCTGCAACTCCATCAACGCCAGCAGACCATGCACCTCGGGCTCCCCGGGCAGCAGCTGCGCCAGCATGCGCCCAAGGCGGAGCGCGTCCTCACAGAGCGCTGCCCGCATCCACTCGTCGCCCGCGGTTGCGGTGTATCCCTCGTTGAAGATCAGGTAGACCACGGACAGCACGGATTCGAGCCGCTGTCTCAGCTCGTCGCCGCGCGG
>Ga0111538_10000512_pt1 | contig 51543 bp, 49 predicted proteins | sample SoiMethybrSBSTD1_FD_79669 | JGI IMG/M metagenome (GOLD analysis project Ga0111538, IMG submission 79669) | Bulk soil microbial communities from a Populus tree surrounding site in Tennessee, USA - Soil MetaG P. TD hybrid SBSTD1 (version 2)... | ecosystem: Environmental > Terrestrial > Soil >... | reverse complement strand
GGCATCGCGGGGCACCGCGACGGTTTCTTCCGGGGCCTGAAGGACATCACGCCGGGTGACGTGATCGAGCTCGACACGTTACAGGGGAACGAGGTCTATAGAGTCGAGCGAACCTGGGTGGTCGACCCCGAGGACGTCTCGGTGCTCGACGCCACCTCCACCCGGGCGCTGACCCTGGTCACCTGCTATCCCTTCTACTTCGTCGGCTCCGCCCCACGTCGTTTCATCGTCCGCGCCGTGCATGTCGCCAACAGACCGGTGCCATCGCCGGTGTCCATTGAACGCGTCCCATGTGCCCCGTGCGCGGGCCCGCGGGGGCCGCGTCCGTCCAGTGGGTTCGCATCTCAAATGCTCGCGTAGAGCCAGAAAATGGAGAGAGTCATGACAAATGTAATGAGTCGGATGGTCCTGGCCGCGGCGATCGTCTGTGTGACGGCCGCGGCGTCGCTGGCGCAAACAACGGCCACCACGTCGGAAACCAAGAGCTTCGAAGTCATCGCGACATACGGCAATACGCTGGTCGTCAGGCTGCCGGAAGGCACGAGGGAGCTGACCGTTCCCGCTGACTTCCGCTTCACCGTAAACGGGAAACAGTTGTCCCTCCAGGAGCTGCAACCTGGCATGAGAGGAACGGCCACCATCACGACGCGGACGACGGTCACGCCGGTGACCGTCACCGAGGTGAAGGGCGGCACCGTCGTGGAACGCAGTGGTTCGATGATCATCGTGCGAACGGCCGAGGGAGTCCGGAGTTTCACGCAAGGGGAAGTGGACAAGCGCGGCGTGAAGCTGATTCGCGAAGGCAAACCCGCGGAGCTGTCGCAGTTTCGTCCAGGCGATCAGATCAGCGCGACCATCATTACGTCGCTGCCGCCGCGGGTCTTGACCGAGAAGGAAGTGCAGGCGATCGTCCCGACCGCCGCCGCCACATCTGGAGCCGCGCCTGCAGCGGCACCAGCGAGGCCCCCGTCAGCAGCGGCGGCGTCATCGGCACCAACGGCTTCGTCGGCGGCAGCGGCCCCGTCGGCGGCAAGGACCGCGTCGGCACCTGCGACGCAGAACCAAACGGCCAGCACACTGCCGAAGACCGCGAGTGAGTGGCCGCTATTCGCGCTCGCAAGCGCGCTGTTGCTTGCGATGGGGCTCGCGCTGACTATCAGGCGCCGCCTCGTTCATTAGGCGGTGTCTTGTTCCCTAGGAGCCGCGCTCGTGCCACGAACGCCGAGCGCGGCTGGCTATCCCTTGCGCCGTTCAGCGGCGCGGCCGGTAGACGTGAGTCGCCTGACCGAAAAAGACTTCGGCCGACTCCATCATGGTTTCCGTCAGCGTGGGATGGGGATGGATTGACAGCTTGAGGTCGGTCGCGTTGGCACCCATCTCGATGGCGAGCACGCCCTCCGCGATCAGTTCGCCGGCTCCCGGGCCGACGAGACCGACTCCGAGAATCCGCTCGGTTTGCGAATCGAGGATGAGCTTCGTGAGGCCATCAGAACGGTCGAGCGTGAGCGCCCGCCCGGACGCGCCCCACGGAAACTTTGCAATCGCGACCGCCCGTCCTTCGTGTTTCGCTTGTGCTTCCGTCAGCCCGCACCAGGCAATCTCCGGATCGGTGAAGACTACCGCCGGAATCGCGCGCGGGGCGAATGCCACGTTCTCGCCAGCAATCACCTCGGCGGCCACACGGCCCTCGTGCGAGGCCTTGTGGGCGAGCATCGGCTCGCCGACGACGTCGCCGATTGCGAAGATCGACGGTTCGTCGGTCCGCATCTGCGCGTCGACCACGATGAAGCCGCGATCGTTGACTTTGACACGCGTGGCGGCCAGGCCAGGAATCGACGAGTTGGGCCGGCGGCCGACGGCGACGAGCACCCGATCAAACACCTGAACATTGCCACCGCCATCGGGGGCCAGACCCTCCGACTTGCCCTCGCCTGCGGGCTTGGCGCCCTCGCCTTCGAGCGTGACGTGAATGCCCTTCGCCTGGGCCTTCATCTGAACGACTCGCGTATTCAGCAGGACCGCCTTCATGGTCTGCTTGATCCGCTTGGCCAGGATGTCCACGAGATCGCGATCCGCACCGGGCAGCAGTCCGTCGGTCATCTCGACGACGGTGACGGCGCTGCCGAGCGCGGCATAGACCGATCCGAGTTCGAGCCCGATATAGCCGCCGCCCACAACGAGAAGCGATTTGGGAACATCCGGCAGATCGAGCGCCGAGGTCGAATCCATCACTCGGGGATCGTCGATCTTCAGCGAGGCCGGCATCGCCGGACTCGACCCGGTCGCCAGGATCGCGTGATCGAACCGGAGCGTCTCGTCCACACCATCCGCACGCTTCACCGTCAGCGTGTGTGAATCATTGAGTGTGGCGACGCCCTGAATGTATTGAATCTTGCGGAACTTCACGAGTGAACCGGTACCGTCGGTCAGTCGCTTCACGACGCCGTTCTTGAATTCGCGGAGTTTGCCGAGATCGACTTTCGGCTCGCCGAACGACACGCCCCACGCGCTCGCGTGACGCGTCTCGTCCAGCAATTTGGCCACGTGCAGAAGCGCTTTGGACGGAATGCAGCCGCGATAGACGCACACGCCGCCGGGCTTCGCTTCGGGATCGATGAGCGCTACGCTCAGTCCCAGGTCGGCCGCAAGGAATGCTGCGGCGTAACCGCCTGGACCGCCTCCGACGACGACAACTTGTGTGGAATTCATGGAAGGCCTGGAAGGGCGGGTGGGGCTGCTCGGCCGAGTTGGCAGGTTCCGTTATTGCCCACCTGGCTGACCCGCCTGACCTGTCCTACCCGGCTGCTGATCATCCCTGCAACGACAGCACAAACGGCTGTTCGAACGCGTCCACGACCCAGCGCAGGAAACGGATGCCGTCGGCGCCGTCGATGACCCGGTGATCGTACGACAGCGACAAGGGCAACATGAGCCGTGGAACGAATTGAGCGGTTTCCTTGTTGTAGACGGGCTCCATCCGCGCACGAGAGATGCCGAGAATCGCGACTTCGGGTGCGTTGACGATCGGGGTAAAGAACGATCCGCCGATGCCGCCCAGATTCGAAATGCTGAAGCAGCCACCTTGCATTTCGTCGAGAGAGATTTTCCGGGTACGTGCCTTCTCAGAGAGTTGCGCGAGTTCCAGCGAGATCTGCCCGATGTTCTTGAGATCGGCGTCCTTAATGACCGGCACCAGCAGTCCACGATCGGTGTCCACCGCAATGCCGATGTTCACGTATTTCTTCTGGATGATCTCGTCGCTGCCCAGGTCAATCGATGAGTTGAACTTCGGAAACACCTTGAGCGCAGTGGCCGCGATCTTGACGGCGATGGCCGTCACCGTGAGGTTGCCGCCAGCCGCTTCCACTTGCTTGGCGTAGCGCTTCCTGAGTTCCTCGAGGTTCGTGATGTCGGCAAGGTCGTGCTGTGTCACGTGCGGGATAGTCGTCCACGCCGCCGTGAGGTGCTCGGCCGTCTTGCGGCGGACGGCTCGCATCGGCTGGCGTTCAACCTCGCCCCAGCGCGAGAAATCCGGCAGCGGCTGAGCCGTCGGGGCACCGTCAGTCCGAGCCATCGCGGTCACCAAACGTTTGGTGTGAGCGGTGACGTCTTCAACCGAGATTCGTCCGCCCGGGCCGCTGCCGCCTACCTGATCGATGTCCACACCGAGTTCCCGCGCCATCCGGCGAACCGATGGGGCCGCCGGCGCCACCGGCAGTTCAGGAGCCGAGCTCTGTTCCACGGCCTGACGGGCGCCTCGGTTGATGTCGACGACCTTGTCTGCTGCACGCGCGGGGGCGGGGCCCGGGGTCGTCGGAGCACGGCGGGCCTCAGCGGGAGTCGGCTCGTCTTTCTCCACCGCTTCCGGCTCCACCGGTTGCTCGACCGCTTTTCCTGCCGTCCTTGGAGCGACCTTCTCGGCCTTCGGCGCGACGTCGGCGGCAGCGGCCTTCTCGGGTTTTGCCGACTTCTGGGCTTTCTCCACGTTCTCTACCGCCGCGCCGCCCTCGACGCTCAGGATGATCTGCCCGACGGTCACCTTGTCGCCGGCCTTGACCTTGACCTCTTTGATCTGACCCGCCACGGAGGACGGGACCTCGATCGTGGCTTTGTCGGTCTCGAGTTCGAGCACCGCTTGCTCTTTGGCAATGGTGTCGCCTGCCTTGACCAGGACACGCAGCACATCACCGCTCGCGACATTCTCGCCGAGTTCTGGAAGAGTGAAGTCGATCACGATTGCCTCATCGAAAAAGCTCGACCACGGAGGTCACGGAGGGAAAACGAGGGCACGGCAACATTTTCAAAAAAGAAAGCTGTGTCCTCCGTTGTAATCCGTGTCCTCCCTGGAAGCGCTTTGGTTCTTGTTGAAATCTATGAGATCGCCGGATTGCTCTTCTCAGGATTGATGTTCAGACCCTTGAGAGCCTCTTCGACGATCCCTGGGGCGATCTTGCCGTCGCGCGCGAGGGCCGCGAGGGTGGCCACAACGACGTAACGGTGGTCGACCTCGAAGAACTCGCGAAGCCCCGCCCGGTTTTCACTGCGACCGAAGCCGTCGGTGCCGAGGGCGGTCAGCGGTCGCGGCAGCCAGCGGTCGATCGAATCAGGCAGCGCCTTGACGTAGTCGGAGGCAGCCACCAGCACGCCAGGTGCGTCCTTGAGACACTGCGTGACATACGGCACGCGCGGCTTCTGGCCGGGGTGCAGCATGTTCCAGCGATCGCACGCGTGTCCGTCCCGATACAGCTCGCCGTAGCTCGTAATGCTCCACACATCGGCCCCAACGCCGTAGGTCGATTCGAGGACGGCCTGCGCCTTGATCACTTCGGGCAGAATGGCTCCGCTGCCAAACAGCTGCGCGCGCACTTTCGCATCGGGGAGGGACGTCGCGCGGAAGCGGTACAGTCCTTTGAGAATGCCCTCCTGGACGCCCGGGGGCATGACCGGCATCTCGTACTGCTCGTTCATGACCGTCAGGTAGTAGAAAATGCTTTCCTGATCGACATACATCCGGCGAATGCCGTCTTCGATGATGACCGCGAGCTCGTAGGCGAAGGCGGGATCGTAAGCTACGACATTCGGCACCGGATAGGCGAGCAGGTGGCTGTTGCCGTCCTGATGCTGCAGGCCTTCACCGGCTAGCGTCGTCCGTCCAGCCGTGCCACCCAGCACGAATCCGCGAGTCCGTGAATCGGCTGCGGCCCAGATCAAATCGCCGATCCGCTGGAAGCCGAACATCGAATAGAAGATGAAGAACGGAATCGTGTTCACACCGTGCGTGGCGTAGGCGGTGCCAGCGGCGATGAACGATGAGATCGATCCCGCCTCGTTGATGCCCTCTTCCAGAATCTGGCCGTCGGACGCTTCCTTGTAGTAGAGAAGCGTGTCCATGTCGACCGGCTCGTACACCTGGCCGGCATGCGAGTAGATGCCGACCTGGCGGAACAGTGCCTCCATGCCGAAGGTCCGGGCTTCGTCTGGGACGATTGGCACGACCAGCTGGCCAAACTCCTTGTCGCGCAGTAGCTTTGACAGAAGCCTCACGAACACCATCGTCGTCGAGGCCTTTCGCCCCTCGGTGCCCGTGTAGAACTCCGAGAAGAGCTCCTTGGCGACGGTCGGGAATGCCGGGCCCCGAGTCTGTCGCGTCGGGACATAGCCGCCCAGCGTCGAACGGCGTTCCTGCAGGTATTTCATTTCCGGACTGTCATCGGGTGGACGATAGAACGGAGTCTTGCTGATGTCGGCGTCGGCAACGGGAATGCCGAAGCGGGTGCGGAACGCCCGCAACTCCTCTTCGTTCATCTTCTTCTGCTGGTGGGTGATGTTCTTGCCCTCGCCGGCTTCGCCGAGACCGTAGCCCTTGATGGTCCGCGCCAGAATCACGGTCGGCTGGCCTTTGGTTTCCATCGCGATCTTGTAGGCGTTGTAGACCTTGATCGGATCGTGGCCGCCGAGCGAGAGCTTCTTCAGCTGATCGTCCGAGAGGTGTTTCACCATCTCGAGCAGGCGGGGATCCACGCCCCAGAAGTGCTCGCGCACATAGGCGCCAGACTCGACCGCGTACTTCTGATACTGCCCGTCGACGATCTCGCCCATGCGTTTGACGAGGAGCCCGTCGCGATCCTTCGCGAGGAGCTGATCCCATTCGCGGCCCCAGAGCACCTTCACAACGTTCCAGCCCGCGCCGCGGAAGGCGGCCTCGAGTTCCTGGATGATCTGGCCGTTGCCGCGCACCGGGCCATCGAGACGCTGGAGGTTGCAATTGATGACGAAAATCAGGTTGTCCAGCTTCTCGCGCGCGGGCAGGGTAATCGCACCGAGCGCTTCCGGCTCGTCGGTTTCACCGTCACCGAGAAACGCCCACACCTTCGCGTTCGATTTCTCTTTCAGGCCGCGGTCTTCGAGGTAGCGCATGAACCGCGCCTGATAGATGGCCATGATTGGGCCGAGTCCCATCGAGACGCTGGGGTACTCCCAGAAGTCGGGCATGAGCCAGGGATGCGGATACGAGGAGAGTCCACCGCCAGGCTTCAGCTCACGACGGAAGTTTTCGAGCTGGGTTTCGTTGATCCGGCCCTCGAGATACGCGCGCGCATAGATGCCCGGGGCCGCGTGCCCCTGAAAGAAAATGACGTCACCGCCGTTCGGGTCGGTATGGCCGCGGAAGAAATGATTGAAGGCCACTTCGTAGAGCGTCGCCGCGGAAGCGAAGGTGGAGATGTGTCCCCCGATGCCCTCTTCCGCCTTGTTCGCGCGCACGACCATGGCGGCAGCGTTCCACCGGACCAGGCTCTTGATGCGGCGCTCGATGTCGGGGTTGCCCGGCATGAGGACCTGCTCGTCCGCGGAAATCGTGTTGATATAGGGGGTGTTGGCGCTGAAGGGCAGGTGGACGCCGTTCTCGGTCGCGTGAGTGGTCAGTTCGCGCAGCAGACGCGCGACTTTGACCGGACCGCCACTTTGCAGCACATAATCTAGGGAATCGAGCCATTCGCGCATTTCAACGGCATCGAATTCCGTCGCATCTTTCGGCGCAGGGTGTCTCACGGGACGGGATCCTTTCGATCAAGACGTTCAAGGTAATTGTAACCTCAGATCTGGGGAGATGCGGGCCATGCCTCGAACCGTCAGTCGCCTGCTCGCCGCTCTGCTGTTCGTCTCCCTTCCGCTGGCGACTGCGCTGGCGTTGGCGCAGAGCCGATCCGCGCCCTCGGCCTCTGGCATCGACCTCGGCGCGATCGATCGGTCCGTCGATCCGTGTACCAACTTCTACCTCTTCGCTTGCGGTGAATGGATCGCGAAGAACCCGATCCCTCCCGATCGACCGATCTGGAGCCGCTTCGATGAGCTCCAGGAGCGCAATAACCAACTCCTCAAGCGGGTGCTCGAGGAGGCCGCCGCCGGTTCAAGCCCGTCAACGAAGAAGATCGGCGACTACTACGCCAGCTGCATGGACGAGCCCGCGATCGAGGCCAAAGGTGTGACACCGCTCGAGCCGACGCTCAGGACCATCGACGCGCTGCGCGACCCCTCCGGACTCCCGATGCTCGTCGCGGATCTCCAGGCGAGGGGCGCGAACGTCTTCTTTGGTTTCGGCTCCGAGGCTGACGCGAAGGACGCCCGCAACAGCATCGCGGCTGTTGGCCAGGGCGGCCTGGGCCTCCCCGACAGGGACTACTACTTCCGCGAGGACGAGAAGTCGACCGATCTCCGCAAGCAATACGTCGAACACATCGCCACGATGATGGGGCTGATCGGGATGTCTCGGCCCGAAAGCGCCACGGCGAGCGACGCAGTGTTCCGTCTCGAAACGGCGCTGGCCAAGGCCGCGTACGACGCCGTCTCACGACGCGATCCGGTGAAGAACTACCACAAGATGACCGTCGCACAGCTGCAGGCGCTGACCCCGGTTTTTGACTGGACCCGCTTCTTCCGCTCGGCTGGCGCCACCGCGATCCGCATGCTCAACGTCGTCGAGCCTGACTTCATCAGGAATCTCAACCTCGTCATCACTTCCACACCGCTCGCCGAGATCAAGATGTACCTCCGGTGGCAGGTGTCGCGCGCCGCGGCGCCGCTTCTCTCCACGCCGATGGTGAACGAGAACTTTCGCTTCTATGGCAAGACGCTGCAAGGCGCCCCTGAGCTGCGACCCCGCTGGAAGCGCTGCGTCCAGCACACCGATCGCGATCTCGGCGAAGCGCTCGGCCAGGCATTCGTCAAAGAGACGTTCGGCCCGAAAGTCAAAGGCGACACCCTCGACATGGTGAAAACAATCGAGGCGGCGCTCGAGCAGGATGTCAAACAGCTGGATTGGATGAGCGACGCGACCAAGAAGCAGGCGCTGGCCAAGCTCCACACGGTCTCCAACAAGATCGGCTACCCCGACCGCTGGCGCAGCTACGGAGAACTACGAGTGGTACGCGGCGATGCGCTCGGGAACAAGCTTCGTTCGAACACATTCGAGTTTCAGCGCGACATGAACCGGATCGGCAAACCGGTCGACAAGAACGAGTGGTTCATGACCCCGCCGACCGTCAATGCGTACTACGACGCGTCCCAGAACAACATCAACTTCCCTGCCGGCATCCTTCAGCCGCCGTTCAACAACGCTGCCGCGGATCCGACGGTCAACTACGGCGGCGCCGGTTCCGTCATCGGCCACGAATTGACGCACGGGTTTGACGATCAAGGGCGCCAGTTCGACAGCGCCGGCAACCTGAGCGACTGGTGGACCGCCGCCGACGCCAAAGCGTTCGAGGACCGCGCCGCCTGTCTGGTCGATCAGTATTCGGGCTTCACAGCGGTGGAGGACGTGAAGGTCAACGGCAAGCTGACGCTCGGCGAAAACACGGCTGATAGCGGCGGCCTGCGCATCGCGCTCATGGCCTATCTGGCGTCTGAAGCTGGGCGCGACCAGAAGACCCTCGACGGATTCACACCCGCGCAACGCGTGTTTCTCGGGTTCGGACAAATCTGGTGCGAAAGCCGGCGGCCGGAATTCGAACGCGTGCTGGCGCAGACCGACCCGCACTCACCCGGCCGGTACCGGGTGAACGGCGTCGTCTCGAACATGCCGGAGTTTCAGAAGGCGTTCTCGTGCAAGGCTGATGCGCCCATGGTGCGTGGCAACGCATGCCGCGTGTGGTGAGCGGCCGGACCGTTCAGGGTCGGACGTTGCTGATGGTGCGCGAGTCGATCGTCAGCTGCGAGCGCTGCCCACGACTGCGGGACTATTGCCGTCGCGTTGGACACGAAAAACGACGAGCCTTTCGCGACGAGACCTACTGGGCCCGCCCGGTGCCCGGTTTCGGCGATCCACGCGCGCGAATGCTGATCCTCGGACTGGCACCTGCCGCTCACGGGGCCAACCGGACGGGCCGGGTTTTCACCGGAGACGGCATTGGCGCGTCGGGCGACTTCTTGATGGCCGCGCTCCACCGCGCGGGGTTTGCCAACATTCCCACCTCGCGCGATCCTGACGACGGGCTGGCCCTGAACGATGCGTTCATCGCCGCCGCGGTTCGGTGCGCGCCCCCCGATAACAAGCCGACACCGGAAGAAATCATCAATTGCCTTCCGCACCTCGAAGCGGAGATCGACGTCCTCCCGCGCCTGCGTCTCGTCGTCGCGCTCGGCAGGATTGCCTTCGACGCTTACTTGCAGCTGCTCAAGCGACGAGGAGTGGCCCCACGTCCGCGGCCACACTTCGGCCATGGCATGACGGTCGCCCTGCCAAAGAGACAGGCCCTCCTCGGCTGCTATCACCCCAGCCGCCAGAACACCAACACCGGGAAGTTGACGACGCGCATGCTGGAAGACGTATTCCTGAAAGCGCGACGGCTGCTCGACGCTCCTTGAGGAACCTTCGGAATCCAGTGGTGTCCAACCTGCATGTGACCTGACGCTTCGATACATCCATCGGGAGGACCCCATGGCAGCAGATCTCTTCGGCGACATCGCGAGGCGCCCACGATCGGCCCGTTCGCGTCGACCCGCGGTCGTCGTTGTTTCGATCGCTGCACACGTCAGCGTGTTTCTTGGCGTGATCGGGTTTTCACTTGCGGCACCCGGCCTGCTGCCTGCTCCGCACACCGCCCTCGCCTTCTTCGATCCAGGCCGACTCGTTCGACGGGTCGACCTCGAGCTGCCGGCGCCGCCGCGACACGCAGCGCACCATGCCGATGCCATCGAACTGTCTGCGGCACCGGTAGACGCCGATCACGACACCGCCGCGCCGGTTGTGGCATCGACCGGGATCGCGACCGAAACGGGACGTGAATCGGCGACCTCCAGCGCGAGACCGTCAGATCTTTCCAAGCTTGAAGGAGGCGGTGACCTGAACCCCGGCGGCGTAGGTCGGAGAGCAGAACCGATCGGAGCCTTCTTTTCGCAAGCGCCAATACGCCTGCACTCGGGGATTCAGACGCCGACCAAACTCGTCAACGTCGATCCGGTGTATCCAGCCCTGGCCCAGAGCGCCCGCGTTCAGGGTCTGGTGATTCTCGAAGCCGTCATCGATGTTTCCGGCCGAGTGGACTCGGTGCAGGTGCTCCGCTCGATCGCCATGCTCGACCACGCCGCGGTTGCGGCAGTACGACAGTGGCGATACACGCCAGCCATCCTGAACGGCTCACCGGTGCCCGTGATCGTGACGATTACCGTCAATTTCAAGTTGTAAATCTCGGGTTCTCGGTTCTCAGTTCAGTTCTCAGTTCTCGTTCACGGTTCACGGTTCGATTGCATAGAGGAGCGATGAGATCCGGTCTGTCAGTGATCAGGCCGTCGACGCCCCACGCGAGCATGCGATGCGCCGCGTCCTCGTCATCGACGGTCCACACGTGAACGCCGAGGCCAGCGCGATGGGCGTCGGCCACAAATCGAGGCGAGAGAACCGTGGTGCTTCCGGCAATCTCTGGAATCTGGTACCCGGCATACGGCACGCGTGATACCGGCCACCGACACCAGGATCGATACAGGGCCCAACGCACCTCTTCCCGTGCCGCGCTCGTGGCGATCGATGGCTCGAGCGCGCGAGCGGCCCGGAGAACGCGCCGGCCGAAGGCGCCAAGGCAGACCCGGTCCACCGCCCCCGCTGCGCGAACCACGTCAACAACAGAGCGGGCGCAGTCGGGGTGATTGACCTTCATTTCGACAATGACCCGTCGGCCAGGATAACGATCCAGAACCGATCGCAGGCTTGGCACCCCCACGCCGCGGCCACGGAAGGGCCAGTCGCCTTCAACCTTGAAGTGATAGCCGGCATCGGCCCGTGCCAACTCGGCCGCCGTCAACGCCGAGACAGCACCTCGTAGATTCGTCGTCCGATCGACAAGGCTGTCGTGATGAACGACCACGACGCCCTCCTTGGAAAGTCGAACATCGAGTTCCAGGCCATCGGCTCCGAGCGCCAAGCCGTTGTCGAACGCCGCGATCGTGTTCTCCGGGGCGAGTCTGGCACCTCCCCGGTGCGCGAAGACCAGCGGCCGGCGGGCGTCGAAGAACGGATGGGGCACGCGGGTAAGAGTCTAACTTGATAGAATCGGTGAATGTCCGCTTCCATTCAGACGCTCGGTGAACTTCGCCAGCGATTCGGGACCACTTCTCGTCCGGTCAAACAGGAGATCCGCGACAATCTCGTTCGGAAGCTTCAAGCGGGCGAACGGCTATTTCCTGGCATCATCGGATACGATGAAACCGTCATCCCGCAGCTTGTCAACGCCATCCTCTCCAAGCACAACTTCATTCTGCTCGGCCTGCGTGGGCAGGCGAAGAGCCGGATTCTGCGCGGACTGATCGATCTGCTCGACCAACAGGTGGCCGTGATCCCCGGTTGCGAGATTCACGACGATCCCCTCGGGCCGATCTGCAGCGCCTGTCGGGCGCGGGTCGCCCGCGAGGGGGATCATCTGCCGATCGCGTGGATGCCGCGCGAAGCGCGATACGTCGAGAAGCTCGCCACGCCAGACGTGACCATCGCCGACATGCTCGGAGACATCGATCCGATCAAGGCGGCGCAGGCTGGGCTGAACCTCGCCGACGAATTGACCATGCATTACGGGCTGCTGCCGCGGGCGAACCGTGGGATTTTTGCGGTCAATGAGCTGCCCGATCTGGCCGGCAAGATCCAGGTGGGACTGTTCAACATCCTTCAGGAGGGCGATGTCCAGATTAAGGGCTATCCACTTCGTTTGAAGCTGGACGTCATGCTGGTGTTCACGGCGAACCCTGAAGACTACACGGCGCGCGGCAAGATTATTACGCCGCTCAAGGACCGCATCGGATCGGAAATCCGGACGCACTACCCCAGCACACGCTCGGACGGCATGGCGATCACCGCACAGGAAGCTTGGACCGAGCGGGCGGGAGGCCTGGAGGTCGAAATCCCCGCGTACCTCCGTGAGGTGGTCGAGGAAGTGGCGTTTCAGGCGCGTGGCGATCGCAAAATCGACAAGCGCTCTGGCGTCAGCCAGCGGCTCCCGATCACGACGCTCGAGCTCGTTGTTTCGAACGCCGAGCGTCGGGCGCTCGTCAACGGCGAGAAGGTGGTGGTGCCGCGCGTCACAGACCTGTACAGCGCGCTTCCTTCGATCACTGGAAAGTTCGAGCTGGAGTACGAGGGAGAGCTGCGCGGTGCGGAACAGGTGGCGCGAGATCTGATTCGCTCGGCGGTCGGCACCGTGTTTACCGGCATGTTCGATGGTGTTGACACGAGAACGGTCGTCGAGTGGTTCGACTTGGGCGGTTCGCTGCCTCTGAGCGACGCGACGTCGGCCGCCGACGTCATCTCCCAGACCCGGAGCGTCCAGGGCTTGCGCGAGCTTGCGGAACGCTCGGGAGTACCGCCCGGGACCGCCGCGCCGGCCATGGCCTCCGCAATCGACTTCGTCCTCGAAGGTCTCTACGCGCAGAAGAAGATCAGCCGCTCCGAGGATCGCGGCTATTCCGCCGGCACGGAGACCACGTCGAGACGCGGGCCCAAGCGCGAGGACGTGGCCCTCGAAGAAGAACTGCGGCTGCCCGGCGGGAAGAAGAAGTACTACAACTAGGACAACGTGAAATACCGGTACACCAGATTCACCGGCGACGCGCTCGACGACCTCGATCTCGAGGATCTTGTCGCAAAGCTGTCTGACCTGCTCCTGTCGAGCGGGTTCGGGAACCCCTACGCCATGAATTCGTCGACTGACGACGATCGGACGATGCAGGCACTGCACGATGCCATCCTCGATGCGCTGTTCAACGGCGGCGTGCTCCCGGAAGAAACGATCGAGCGGCTCCTTGGCGATCCGGCAGACGGCGATCAGTCCGACGCCAGGTCCAAGCTCGAAGAACTGATTCAGCAGATCATCGAGCGGATGGGCGATGAGGGCTACATCAGCATGCCACCGGATCTGGAGGGCGAGCGCGAGCGGCGCGGTGGGCGCGGACAAGGAACGGAGCCGGCTCCCGTCCGCTTCGAGGTCACCGACAAGGCCCTCGACTTTCTCGGGTATCGGGCCCTTCGGGACCTGCTCGGATCGCTCGGCAAGAGCAGCTATGGCCGCCACGACACCCGGGAGCATGCCACCGGCGTCGAGACGGCCGGCGCGCCCAAGCCGTACGAGTTCGGCGACACGCTGAACCTGGATGCGACGAGCACACTCCTGAATGCCGTGCAGCGCGAAGCGCGGGAGGAAGCAGCGGCCCTCGCTCCCGGCTCGCCGGAGCCGCGGTGGCGCGGCGCTCGAAGCATCCACGTCACTCACGAAGACCTGATGGTTGTCCAGGGCGAGTATCAGAGCTCGTGTGCGACCGTGCTCATGCTCGACTGCAGCCACAGCATGATCCTGTACGGCGAAGACCGGTTCACACCGGCCAAGCGCGTCGCGCTGGCACTCGCGCAGCTGATCAAGACGCAGTATCCGGGGGACGCTCTGAAGTGCGTGCTGTTTCACGACTCGGCCGAGGAGATTCCCTTGGCCGAACTCGGCAGGGTCCGCGTCGGGCCCTATTACACCAACACCCGTGAAGGCCTCCGCCTCGCCCGCCGGATCCTGGACCGGCAGCGGAAGGACATGAAACAGATCATCATGATCACCGACGGCAAGCCGTCCGCACTCACGCAACCAGACGGCCGCATCTACAAGAACGCCTTCGGTCTCGACCCCTTCATCGTCGCAGAAACCTGCGCCGAGGTGGCCGCGTGCAGGAACAGCGGCATCATGATCAACACCTTCATGCTGGCGCGCGACTACGACCTGGTGAGCTTCGTGCGGCGCGTCGCGGCCATCTGCAAGGGCAAGGCGTACTTCACCACGCCATACACGCTCGGTGAATACGTGCTGATGGATTACATGGACAAGAAGACGAAAACCGTTCATTGAGACATGATGGACCTCCTGCCGCTGTTCCCGCTCCCGAACGTAGTCCTGTTTCCGAACGTGTTTCTGCCGCTGCACATTTTTGAGCCGCGGTATCGGGAACTGGTTGCAGATGCGTCGATGGGGGATCGTCTGATCGGCATGGTGCTTTTGCGCCCCGGCTGGGAGCCGGACTATCACGGACGACCGGCGGTCTTTCCGATTGGCTGCAGCGGCGTGATGACCCACGTCGAGAAACTGGACGATGGGCGGTACAACATCGTGCTGCGCGGGCTCGAACGATTTCGCATCATCGAGGAGAATCACGAGCGCGCCTATCGTCGCGCCCTGATCGAATCGGTTCCCGAGCAGCATCCAGCGGCTGACGACCGCGCGGCGCTGATGAATCAGCGGGCAAAGCTCGAAGCACTGTTGGCGGCGGTGGTCGAGAAAGGCGGGGCCGCGGCGGCTCAGACGGGTCGAGCAGAATCCAGTGCGTCATACGCCCGGACCACCTCAGCGATGACCGACGAAGATCTCGTCCACGCGCTCGCGCAGTATCTGGACCTCGAGCCGCTGGAAAAACAGGCGCTGCTCCAGCACGACGGCATTCGAAAGCGGGCCGAATCGCTGGTCGAACTGCTCGAGATGAAGATCCTCATCGCGCGCTTGCCAGGCCTCTCAAACGTTGCGCACTAGACGGCGGCGATCGTCAGGTGCGTTTCACGACCGCGACTCAGACCGCCTCGCGATGATCTCGACGATCTTCTCCCCGTGGAAGCGTCCGTTCTCGATGAAGATATTGCCCGTATCCATGCCAGCCACCGCACCGCCGGCGACGAACAGCCCCGGGACGTTGGTTTCGAAGGTCTCTGGATTGAGACAGGGTGCACGGCGATCGGTCAGTTCGATACCAGCCTTCAGCATCAAATCCCAGTCGGCGTGGTAGCCGACGAGTAGAAACACGGCGTCGGCGGGCAGTTCAACGACTCCCCCGGGCGCGAGCGTAGACTCGTGTCCGAGGCTTGTCGAAGGGTCGAGCATTGATTCGCGTTCTCGGCTTGACGGCGCCGCCGTCAGCACGATCGACGTTGGCCGGATCTCTTTGACGCACGTGTTGAACCGGGCGGCGATCGACCCCTCCTTGATTCGGTTCTCGATGTCCGGTCTAACCCAGTACTTGATCGACGATTTGAGCTCGGGATGCCGGTGCACGATGGTCACGTGGGCGCCCGCGCGGTACATCTCCAGCGCCGATTCGGCGACCGAATTACCTCCACCCACGATGACGACGCGCTGCCGGTAGTACGGGTGCGGCTCGCCATAGTAGTGATGGACGTGCGGCAGGTCTTCGCCTGGCACGTTGAGCAGGTTCGGCCGATCGTAGTATCCAATCGCGAGCAGCACGTGGCGTGCGTGACGGACGCGCCGGCCACCACGTGCCGACTGCGTTTCGATGGCAAACACCTGATCGTCCTGTTCCTGCTCCCGCTCAATCGACAGGACGGTTTCGCCAAACGCAATTCGCAGGTCGAACATGTCCATCACCCGGCGGTAGTACCGCAGCGCCTCCGCCCGCGTGGGTTTGTCGTAGGGTGAAATGAACGGTACGCCACCGATTTCGAGCAGCTCCGGCGTCGTGAAGAACACCATCTGTGGCGGAAAGTTGTAGATCGAATTGACGAGCGTGCCCTGCTCGAGCACCTGGTAGTCCAGGTCGCGCTGCTTTGCCGCGATCGCGGCTGAGAGTCCGGAGGGGCCCGCCCCGACGATGATCAGATCGCGAACCGGCATCAGTCGATCGTATCGTACGGAGGACGCGACCGTGGACGGTGGCTCGCTCGTCTAGCGTCGGCGCGGACGGAGCGAGCTCACCGTCGCACGGAGCTAGGGCTTTTTGGCGGCGGTGCCGTCGATGACGAACTGGCCGTCGGCGAAGTCGAAGGCCACGGTCATCTTTTCACCGGCCGGCGTCAGCGTGATTTTCGCCGGAATCGGGGTCCCCTGAAAATCGAGCATGTACTTCAGAACCAGTGCTTCTCCGGCCTTGCTGACGTCGGTGATCGCCTGGGCCTCTGGTGCCATGTCCGACGTGATCGACCCGACAACCTTGCCCGCGTCGTCTTTCAGTGTCAGGTTCATCGCCATCGCGCCCTGAGGCGTCTCCATGCCGAGAGTCCACGCTCCCATGAATTTGGCCGCGTCTTCTGGCTTGATCTGCGCCGCTGCGGCTGTCGGCAGCATCATCGCCGCAACGGCCACGAGCGCCAGAATCATCGTCTTGTGAAACCTCATTGTCCTTTTCCTTTTCCTGAGAGCGGCCATTTCCTTAGCAGGCCTAAGTCGCTAGGGTAACCAGTTTAGTGACGAAAGCCAACCCCGAAAGGTTCCCGGCCTCCGGTATGATGGCTGGCCATGGACCGGACCTTCATTTTTGTCGGCGCGCTGGCCGGCTTTGTTGGCGTCGCGCTCGGTGCCTTCGGCGCGCACTTCCTGAAGCCGCGGCTGTCGACGGACATGCTGGCCGTGTTCGAAACGGGCGTCCGCTACCATCTGATCCACGCCGTTGCGATTCTTGCGACGGCCGGTCTGATGGGGCGAGCCAGCGGCCGGCTGCTGACCTCGGCGGGTTGGCTTTTCAGCGGTGGCATCGTGCTCTTTTCAGGGAGTTTGTACGTGCTAGCGCTCACTGGTATCACCATCTTCGGAGCAATTACACCGCTCGGGGGCCTCGCATTCCTGGCCGGCTGGGCTTGTCTGTTGATGGCGGCGATCTGACGCGATGGCACGCGACGGACCATTGACGCCTTCGCGTTGTGGAATGCCCTCCGACTAGAAGCCGCGGGCGCGGCCACCGGCCGGCGGCGTTGCCGGGGGTGCTGGAGCCGGCCGGTATTCAATCATCACATTGCTGACAATCGCGATCGGGCGGCCGACCGACGAGTAGGTCGCTGGGCCATCGGCCCGTTCCACGGTCACTTTCTCGCCGAGCAGACTGACCGTATGCTCGGCTTCAGGAACGGTGATCACCACCGGTTGCGTGCCAATGGGCGCGACAGCCTTGAGCCCGCCCGGCCCCGCTCCCCCACTGATGCGATCGAGCAGATCGAGGGCGGTTCGGAACTCGCTCTGAATCGCGGCCCGGCTGATGAGCGTGTTGTCGGCGGTCAACGCGCCAATCGTCGCGGTATATCGGGAATAGGCCCGCTTGGCCTGGATCTGCTCGTCCGAATAGGTGTGGCGATTGTGGAGATCGAAGGTCAGGGTGACCGGCCCGACGTGTGTGGGCAGGTAGATGAGAACGCCTTCCGCTGGAAGCCGACCGGTCAGGACATCACAGAAGCTGCGCTTGGTCGTCAAGCCGACGCCGAGCGGCGCCGGGCATGTCACCTGGGGCACTTCTTTCTTCAGGGGAGCGGGGGGTGCGGCAGCGGGGCGTCGCGCCGGCGGCGTCGCACCACGTCGCTGGGCCCCGGCGGTCGCGCCGAGCACCAGCACCACCAACGCGGCAGCCGCGCATTTGAGTATCAATCTTCTCCGACGCATGCGAGTCCACCGGAGGGCGCGGTCTGGAAGGTGGCAACCGCACTCCTCAGCTTTATCAATTCAAGAAACTCCATCCGGGTGCGGGCATTGTTGCGAAAGGCGCCATGCATGGCGCTCGTCACAGCAAACGAATTCTGCTTCTCGACTCCGCGCATGGACATGCACAAATGGGTCGCTTCCATGACGACGGCCACGCCGAGGGGAGCGATCTTGTCACGCAGCACATCGGCAATCTGGTTGGTCAAGCGCTCCTGAACCTGTAGACGGCGACTGAATACGTCGACGAGGCGCGGGATCTTGCTGAGCCCGATCACACGGGCGCTGGGAATGTAGGCGATGTGGCACTTGCCGAAAAACGGCAGGAGATGATGCTCGCACAAGCTATAGAAGTCGATGTCCTTGACGATCACCATCTCGCTATAATCGACAGCGAACAGCGCGTTGTTCAGCACCTGGTCAATATCGGCGTCATATCCGCTGGTCAGAAACTTGAGAGCTTTCTCCACGCGCTTCGGCGTATCGACCAGACCTTCGCGACCGGGATTCTCACCAAGCTCCGTGAGCAACTTCCTGATCAGCTCCTGCATCGCCCTATTCTATATCTGCGTGTTTGTTTCGATCACGCCAGCGGAAGCGTTGGGGCAATCGGCGGATGCGCTCTACGGAGATCGCGGCACACCTGGGAGCGCCGAACGCGCCGCCGAGATCTGGACGGCGGAACTGGCCGAGCACCCGCAGTCGTTCGAGGCGGCGTCGAAGCTCGCCCGCGCCTGCTACTGGCTCGGCGGGCACGCAGCCCAGAACGATCGGCGCCAATTTCTCGAGCGAGGCATCGAAGCAGGACGAAAAGCCGTCTTGCTCGAGCCGTCGCGGCCGGACGGGCACTTCTGGATCGCGGCGAACATGGGCGCGCTCGCAGAATCGTTCGGGCTTTCCCAGGGACTCAAGTACCGGGGCACCATCAAGACCGAGCTCGAAACAGTCCTTCGACTCGATCAAACATTCATGGCCGGATCGGCCGACCGCGCGCTCGGACGCTGGTACTACCGCGTGCCATGGCTGTTCGGCGGCAGCAACAAGCGGGCGGAGGAGCATCTCAGAACGTCATTGAAATATGACGAGCGCAGTACGGTCACGCACTTCTTCCTTGCCGAAGTACTCGTCGACGAAGGGCGCAAAGCGGAGGCGCGCCTCGAACTTCAGAAGGTGCTCGACTCCCCGTTCAACTCGGAGTGGGCGCCCGAAGACCAGGATTACAAGCAGCGGGCGCGCGCCCTGCTCGCGAAGCTCTAAGACCCGCCGATCGCTGAAGGTCCCGACCTCACGAGGTCCGACCCTCGTACACATAGAACCCACGGCCCGATTTGCGGCCCAAGCGTCCAGCTAGAACCATTCGTTTGAGAAGCGGTGGTGGGGCGTAGGCCGGCTCGCGAAACTCCTCGAACATGATGTTCGCGATGTAGTACGTGGTGTCCAGTCCCACGAAGTCGAGGAGCGTGAACGGGCCCATCGGGTAGCCGCAGCCCAGCTTCATCCCTTTGTCGATATCCTCGAGCGTCCCAAGGCCGTGCTCGTACGCGCGGATCGCATCGAGCAGATACGGCACCAGTAGGCGATTGACGATGAATCCGGGACGATCGGGCGCGCTGATAGGCTCCTTCCCGAGCGATTGCGCAAACGCGAACGTCGTCGTGAATGTGTCGTCGCTCGTCGTAAGCGCGCGGATGACCTCCACGAGCTTCATGATCGGAACCGGGCTGAAGAAATGCAGGCCGCCGAAACGATCCGGACGAGTGGTCGTAGCCGCGAGCTCCGTGATGCAGAGCGATGAGGTGTTCGAGAGGATGATCGTGCGTTCGGGTACGACCGATGTGAGCGCCGCGTAGGTTTTCCGCTTCTCGTCGAGGTTCTCGACAATCGCCTCGATCACAAGATCGCACGCCGACATCTCATCGAACTGCGTCGTGCCTGTAAGATGCTCGATCGTCGTCGACCGGACCGCTTCGGTCACCTTGCCCTTGCTCACGCCCTCGTCGAGAAACCGACGAATCCGAAGCAAGCCCTTCTCGAGCAGCGGCTCATTCACCTCGCGAACGATCGTCCGGTATCCGGCTGTCGCGCAAATCTGCGCGATACCAGACCCCATGAGCCCGCATCCCAGTACGCCAACGGTTCGAATTTCCATAGTCGTATTCTCACTGCTTGAAGCGCCGGCACAGGCGTCCGGCAAACCTTCGATCGCCGCGCGTCACGAACGGGCGGCCCTGATGGCGCCGGCAATATAGTCGCCCGTCTCCTTGGTGCCGAGCGTCCCCCCGATGTCTGCCGTCCCCTGACGGGCAATCACTGCCCCCCGCACAGCGTCCTCCATCGCAGCCGCTGCCTCAGACAATCCCAAGTACTCGAGCATCAGTGCCGCCGATAGAATCGCGCCAACCGGGTTCGCGACGTTCTTGCCTGCCAGGGGTGGCGCAGAGCCATGCACCGGTTCGAACATTGATGTGCGTCCGGGGTGAAGATTTCCTGACGCCGCGACCCCCAGCCCGCCCTGGAGCGCCGCGCCGAGATCCGTAATGATGTCGCCGAACAGGTTGTTGGTCACGATCACATCGAACTGCGACGGATCCTGCACCATCAACAGTGCGAGAGCGTCGATGTACAAGTGCCGGGCGTCAATCTCCGGATATTGCGCGGACAGTTCCCGGAAGACACGCTGCCAGAGGGCGTGACCCTGAGGCATCGCATTGCTCTTGTCGGACATACAGACACGCAGCCCGCCGCGCGATCGTGCGAACGCGAAGGCATGTTGCACGATGCGATGAACCCCCTTGTAGGTGTTGATTTCCTCCTGAACCGCGATCTCCTGGTCGGTGTCCGCTCTGAAACGGCCGCCCACGCCAACGTACAGCCCCTCCGTATTCTCGCGGAACACTACGAAGTTGACGTCGGACGGTGATCGGCCCTTCAGCGGACACAGCCGCTCATCGAGCAGACGCACGGGGCGATAGTTGACAAAGAGATCGAGCTCGAAGCGAGTGCCGAGGAGGATGTCGCGTGCATGCCGGTTGTCGGGGACACGCGGATCGCCGAGTGCACCGATGAGGATGGCGTCGAAGCTTCGCAGCAATGCGTAGCCGTCCGGTGGAACCGTGACACCGCTCGCGAGAAAGTGAGCCGCGCTCCACGGCAGGGTCTCGAAATCCAGTCGGCAACCAAAAACCCCGCACGCGGCGCGCGCCGTCTTGACCGCCTCAGCGGTCACCTCGACGCCAATTCCGTCTCCGGGAATGACTGCAATGTGCATTGGCTGCAAGCGGTGACATTGTAAGGGCTTGGCTCATTCTGGAGTCACCGCCAATCCGGCGCCCGATGGAAGCCGAGAAATGGGCCTCATTCGAAGCGATAACGGTCGACCCGCTGTGGCACGATTCCTGAAGTACCGGCAGTGTCCGATGGAGACGGACCAATGATGCTGACGAGAACCGCGACCGCTCAGAAAGTGGTTATCGTGAACGGCAGCCAGGAGACCCTCGAGCTTCTCGAAACCGTGCTCGAAGCCGGTCACTACGACATCGTCTTCGTCGAGTCGTCCGAGCATGCCTACTCGCAAATCAAGCGCGTCCAGCCTCAGCTCGTGATCCTCTATATGCGGATCGACGACATCCACGGCTTTCAAGTGCTCTCGATGCTGAAACTGGACGAAGAAACGCAGCGCATTCCGATCCTCACTTACACGACGGAATACGAAAGGGAGGATCCTGAAACCGATACGTTGGACGCGGGCGACGTCGAGGTCTTCGTCCCGAAGGCCGCCGTTCGCATGAATTGACCGTGCTATAGTCGCGACCGATGGCGATGTCGCACGACGGCAGTCGGTCCGGGGCTCCCCTGCGGCCACCAGAGCAGGATGACAGGCGCGACGCGGAGCGCCTGGAAATCCTCGGCGAACTCCACGGCGAAGTCATGGTCTTTCAGCCGATGGCGATCAAGGAAATCAGCCGCCTCGGCGCGCAAGTCGAAACTAGCTTTCCCCTCCACGTGGATTCCCTTCACGATGTCCGGCTCACGCTCGGCGATCGATCGGTCGTGCTGAAGGGCCGCGTTGCCCATTGCAGCATCTCTGACATGGATCAGGAAGTCGTGACGTATCGCTCGGGGCTGGAGTTTGTAGAGCCGTCGGATCGAGTGTTCCTTGTGATTTCCGAGTTCATCGACGCCATCAGGGATGGACGCCGGGCGGGCTGAACTGCGCTACTTGATCTTGAGGTGTTGCAGGTAGTCGCCCGATTCGATGCGCTCCGCGCGGCCAAGCGGCGCGTTGTAGAAGTAGACCCACACCGGTGCAACCCGCCCGTCTTCGAACGTCAACGGTGTGACGACACGAGTATAGAGACTCGTGTCGGGCTCGCTGTCGCTGTAGCCTTCGATCTCGTCAAGCTCGCTCAACACCGCGTCCGAATCGAGCATCTGGTGCACTTCGCCCCAGACGCGGGCATCATCGGCAGGGATGGCGGCAGGATAGATTCCTAGGTCGAACAGGGTCGCGTGGATCCAGCCGTGGCCAACCGGCTTCAGCTGCCGATCGAGTTGCATCCGCCCAGGGCGCCTGAAGCCACTCATCAGCGTGCCGTAAAAGAAGACGAGATCTGTCATGGAAACCCGACTACAAGCGGCGGCATGGCGTCGCTAGTAGTTACGGCGGGGAGGAAGGTTTTATTTACCTGACGTCGGGTGTGTCTTTTGGGCCGTTTCGAAGGATTCCGGTGGCCGATCCGAGCAGATCCACCATTTCCCCTGGCACATTGAAGGCCAGCGAGACGGTGTTTCCGGAGCCCCCGAGAGTGAGTGATTGCAACAGCGTCTTCAGTTCAGGTTGCGAAGCCGATTGCAGCCTGGCGAATGCCAAAACGCCCCGAACGACCTCACGAAGGTCGTCTGCGGCCTGCTGGTCGCTGGCGTCAGCCCGCAGCATGCCACGGACCCCGCTGTCCACCTCCGCGTTCGCCGCAAACCAGGTAATTGCCGGCAACCGGCCCGCAAGGCCATCCGGCAGCCGAGCCTGAGATGCCAGCGCGTCAAAGCGGCCGACCGCCCACGCATCCCCTCCATCGAACGATTGGACCAGCCGCATCAGGTCGGCATTTGCGGTGACCCCGGTCCCGGAGGCCTTCTGATCGATGGCGGCACGAGTCAAAGATTGGTTACCAATGGCGAGCAGGCCGGGTGCGATGAAGGCGACCGAGAAGTTGTCGGTGGGTCGAAACGCGAGCGTCTGGTCCGTGGAGGGCACCGATCCGGTATGACTGCCGGCTACAATCACCCGGACTCCCTTGTATTCTTCGACCTGGGCGCCCTCCTGGCGCATGAGGCCCTCGATTCTAGCGGTGTCGAAGCGGCCGCGAGCCACAACGAGCAGAGCGCCGGGCATCTGAGCAGAGCGGGACGGTGCGACGGCCGCCAGCACCTCATCGATATCGTTCTCGATGTTGATGCCCGTGTGATCCGCGATTTCCTGCTGCCCCTGCCCGGAAATCGGCAGGGCCTGACGAATCTTTTGTCGCAGCTCCGAATCCATGACATCGCGAACATTGGCGTAAGCCACCAGATTGGCGTCGCTTGGAAGGAGCTTGAGGTCTTCGAGGGAGGTCTGCTGAGCAAGGCCCGCCGGAATTCCGACGTAGTACGCCACCAACCCGGTCCCGACGCCGACGAACATTACTAGCAGCGAAGTAATGACGAAATACCGGGTTCTGGTGGTCATGGAAGTTCCTCAGGCTTGTATACGAGCATCGCCGATGTCACGTTCCAACTCAAGGGTTCGCGCTACTGCTCGAGCACGAATTCGCGGGCCTGCACGACCCGGCTCGCCAGCCACAGCGCAGCAAGCGTAATCCCGGCCAGCGATGCCAGGCTGGTCGCGAGGGGCGGAATCTCGTTGAAAAGCTGAAGGATCCCACTCACGACCGACTCCTCGTTCGGCATCGCATGAGGCACGAGCGCCTGGAGATAGTAGGCAATGGTCGCATGCTTCAAATACCCCGGGAAAATCAGCACGCCCGGCTCCCAGGCGAAAACGAAGACGAGGCCAATCACGAGCGGCCGTTTGAGCGTGGCGCCGACGAACGCGAATAGGGCTCCATACGCGGCCAGCCCTGCGGCGAGCATCCCGAGGTCTGCCAGGAGAGACGGAAACTGCTCGCCGATGCCGCTCCGACCCAGGGGGGTGACGATGAAGAAGACGATCACGGCCGACGGTAGCACCAGCAGTGTCGTGCACATCAGATACGCCAGGTATTTGCCGACCAGCACGGCGCCGCGTGGAATCGGCCGTGTGAACAGGTAGGTGATCGTCTTGTCTTCGACTTCGTCCGCAATCAGCGATGTGCCGTAGAAGACGCCGAGGACCGGAATGATGAAGCGAATGTACAGCAGCCAGATGATCAGGCCGAAGATGGCGCTGCCGCTCATGCGCGCGCCGTTGATCATCGGCAGTTGGGCCGGCGTCACCAACAGGATCACGCGGATTCCGAGCGCGAGCGCGACCGGGCCGCCTGCCAGAAGCGCAAGAAACACCGAGCGGCGCGACCACAGCATCTGACCAAGCGACAGGTCGAAGATTCGAAGGGCTGAGTTGACCAGAGACGGTCGAATCGCGCGGGTTGGCGTCATGACTTCACCAGGTATTCGAACACCGCCTGCAGATTGTCGTCGGGCGAAGTGACCTCGTGAATCGCGCCCAGTTCGCCTGACGCCGCCAACGCGGTCAACCTGGCGTAGAACGCATCCGGGCGGGCGGTCTGAACAACAACCGCCCCCTCTTCGAACTTCATGCTGAGCACGTCGTCTTCGGCGAGGAACGCGCGCGCCAATGCTCGCGTCTGATCGGCCTTCACATACACAGTGTGCGGATGTTCATCGATCAGATCGCGAATCTGGTGGATGTTGCCTTCAGCGAGGATCCGGCCCTGATTGACGAGCAGGATGTTCGACGTCATGGACTCGATCTCGTGGAGGATGTGACTCGAGACCAGAACATTCTTGCCCGCTCGGCCCCATTCCTTGATCAGCCGAATCGTCTTGCGACGCGCGATCGGGTCCATACCCGCGAGCGGTTCGTCGAGAATGAGGAGATCCGGGTCGTGCGCGAGCGCCTGTGCCATCTTCACGCGCTGACGCATGCCCTTGCTGTAGGCGCCGATCTTCTTCCCCGCCGCATCGGCGAGATCCACCCGGTCCAGCGCGCGCTTGGCCATCGACTGGGCCTCTGTCTCGCTCACGCCGTTGAGGCGCACCAGCGCCGCCACCCATTCAAGGCCAGTCATCCGGTCGTAGAACGAATCCTGTTCAGGGCAGAACCCAATGCGAAAGTACAACGCTGGATTCCCCCAGATGGGCTCGCCGAGGACCGTCACCGAGCCTTTGCTCACCTTGAGCTGACCAGTGATCAGCTTCATGAACGTCGACTTCCCGGCACCGTTCGGCCCGAGCAGACCCGTGATTCCCGGGGGCACGGTCAGCGTCACGTCGTTCAAGCCGATGACCTGGCCGTACCACTTGGACACGTGGTCAGCGGCGATAATGTCCGCCATCAGGTCACAATCTCCACACCACGCACGCGCTTTTCCAGCACCACAGCTGAGGCCGCAACGAGAGCGGCCAGGACCGTCACCGACACAGGCCACGGAGTCCTGTACTCGAGGGGTACGCGGAAAATCGCTGAGCCTATCTGGGTCATGTTAGCGGAGAGGGAGACCCAGGCAACGTCCGTCCCCCCGGTTACCGCCCGCAAGACGCCATAGATCGCCTGGCTCATGAAAAGCACGGCGGCGTAGAGGATCGCCACATAGCGGCTGCTCTTCGACAGCGATGACAGCGCCAGCATCGTCGATGAAAACGTGAGTGCCTGAATCATGGAGAACAGCGTGATCGCCGGCAGCAGATGGATGTTCTCTCGGAAAAACGTCAGCTCGCCGGTGAACACGATCTGCAGGAGCAGGAGCACGAGGCCGGGCACACCTGTGACCAGCAGGATGAAAAACATCAAGATCGCCAGCTTGCCAAAAATGTACTCGACCCGCGTGAGCGGCTTGGACAGATAGATCTGAAGCGCGTTGGCCCGGCGATCGTTGGCAATGAGGCCCGAGCCGACGTACACGGTAATGAAGAATACCCAGATGCTCTGCTGCTCGAGGAAGGCCTTGAAAGTGTCCGGCGTCACTGCCACAAGTGACGCCGCCTGCGGCACGGTCGTTGAGATATAGATCTGGACGGCGCGAACGAAAAACGGAAGCCATGAGGAAAGCAGCAGGCCGATGAATGCCTTCTTCGAAAACATCGTCCGCACTCCGGCCCGCGCGATCACTGCCCAACGCCGCCCGGGTGCGGAGCGCTGCCCGCCATAGTGTCGGTAGCCCTGATCATGGATGGGCATCGGCTACTGCTCCCCCACGGCCTGGGCAAAGACGTCTTCCAACGTCGGAACACTTGGACGGAGATGGCGAATCTGGACGCGCTCGGCCGCCGCAATGCCGAAGATCTCGCGGGCGCCGCCCTCACCTGGCACGAATACCCGCATGACATCCTCTTCGGTGGCATGACATTCGAGACCGGCGGCACGCAAGCGCTCGACGAATGACTCGAATGTCGTTCCTTCCCGCCCTTCGCCGGCCGCGATGCCGACGGAAGCCGGTATTTTGAAGCGGAGCTCGAACACCCGTCCCCTCGGCTGCTTGAGGCTCGCGATCGGTCCATGTGCGGCGATCTGGCCCTTGTCCATCACCACGACATGGCTGCAGGTGTACTCGATGTCGGGGAGGAGGTGTGACGAGACGATCACATTGACGTTCTTCACCAGTGCGAGATCGCGGACGAGATCAAGCATTTCGTCACGGCCCCTGGGATCCATGCCGTTGGTGGGCTCATCCAGGAACAGCAGATCGGGATCGTGGACCAGCGCCTGGGCCAGCTTGATCCGCTGCTTCATCCCTGTCGAGTAGGTCTCGACGTTGCGATATCGCGCCTCGCCCAGCCCGACGTAGAAAAGCACCTCGTGCGCGCGCTGCATGGCGTCAACTCCAGGCAACCCTGCCAGCTCGCCGCAGTAGGCGACGAAGGAGACCGCGTTCATGCCTGGAATGTGCGAATCAGTTTCCGGCATGTAGCCGACGCGCGCGCGAATTGGCAGGGCCTGGTGGGCGACGTCCAGCCCAAGGACGCGCATCCGCCCTCGGCTGGGAACGACCAATCCCAGGAGGGACTTGATCATCGAGCTTTTTCCGGCGCCGTTTGGCCCGAGCAGCCCCACCGCGCCGACGGGAAAGACGGTCGACACGTCTCGGAGGGCCGCTTGACGCCCGTACATGACGGTGACGTTCTCGAGGGAGACGACCGGATCGGGTTCGGGCACCGAAGGGATTATACGGAGATGGGAGGAAATAAGGTCCGCTTACAGGGCACCGCGAAGTCCGAGTGCGTCGGCCTGCTCGCGCATCGATGCGATGACGTTCGCGATGTGCTGATCGAGCGGAAGACCCAGTAGTTCAGCGCCGGCGCGGAGATCCTCACGTTTCACCCCGCGCGCAAACGCCTTGTCCTTCATGCGCCTGACCACCGACGACGGCTCGAGATCCAGGACGCTCTTGCTCGGCCGTACGAGCGAGGCCGCGGTGATGAAACCCGCCATTTCGTCACAAGCGAACAGTGTTTTTTCGAGAAGGCTCTCGCGGGCGACACCACTGTAGTCAGCATGCGACAGGATGGCTCGGATCACCCAATCCGGGTAGCCCCGCTCTCGAAGAATTTCGCAGCCTCGGAAGGGATGATCGTCGGCGCTCGGCCAGCGCTCGTAGTCGAAGTCGTGCAGAAGCGCGACGATCCCCCAGGCGTTCTCATCTTCTCGGAAGGTTCGCGCGTAACCACGGACCGCGGCTTCAACGGCGAGCGCGTGCTTCAATAAGCTCTCGCTCTTGGTGTACTCGGCCAGGAGTTGCCAGGCGTCCTCGCGCTGAAGATTCATCTCCCTCGCTTGTTGCGCGCGTGCACGGTGACACCTTTGCGATCGACCTTGATCGAAAGGGCTCGCAGATCCTTCTTCGACGTGGCCGGCTCGTAGCCAAGCAGATAGTACTGACTCAGATCGACGTAGACCTGTTCCGCCGCTGGAATGAAGTTCGAAAGGCCGGCGAACACCTGTCCGCCCGTCCGTTCGACGAGGCCGCCGCCGACCAAGTCGACCCGCCCTGGAATCGCGGCGTAGACGACGACGTTGGCCTTGGCGGCCGCCGTCATCGCGTCCACCCATGTCGAGTATGCATCACGAGCTGCGGTTGACTCACGCTCCATCGGACTGCACACCGCAGGCGAGCCGATGCAAACGATGGCCTTGCGCCGATGAGGTGATGCCTCGGCCCAGTGTTTCGACAGTCTCACGACCGTCCGCAGCATGTCCTCGGTGGTTTCATTCGGGAAAAACGGAATCGTCCCCGCCTGGAACGCCGCGATTTTCGAAAGGGCAACCTGCCGATCCTTGCTCACTTCATCGTCGGGTTTGTGGAGCCGCACGACCGAGACGTTGTCCCCCGATCGGGCGTTGCCGACAAAGGTGCTGGCAATCTGCTGCATGGCTTGCGTCCCGGCCATGGGAACACCCGCATCGTCCAGCAGAAGGACCAACTCGCGGCCATCACCCGGCGCCGTGGTACCTCGTGCCAGAACTGACGTGAAGCTCTTGATCTCTACTTTCTTGCCGTCGTCCTGAACCTGAAAGTCCTCCTGACGGAGGTCGGTGACGATTCCGTTCTTGTCGGTGACCGAAACGTCGAGCTCGACGAAGGCGCCTGAACTTGGCGGCGGTGTTTGCTCCGCGACAGGCGCTGCGGTCACCAGCAGTACGGCCGCACACCCTGCGATGAAGGAACGCATCATGATCTCTCCCTACACTAAGTCGGCACCTAGCGGCGCGGGAACGCAGCTACCTTAGGGGTTCCTTACGGATAACTCAAGCGCTTTGTGGATGACCCCGATCGCACGGGCGGCGACACGGTAGGTTGGGAGTTCCGCGGCTTGCACCCAGCGGGCATCGGCCGCGTCCGATCCGCTGGCGAGCGGGCGATCGTCCCGGCACCGGCACAGATAGTCGACGATGACGTAGTGGTATTCAATGCGGCCGTCCGTCAGCCGATGGACGCGATCCACGACCTCGACGACCGCGCTGACGTGGACATTGAGGCCGGTCTCCTCGAGCACTTCCCGTACGACCGCCTCTTCGAGTGTTTCACCAAGCTCGACTGCGCCACCCGGCAAACTCCATTCGCCCTGAAGCGGCGGCTGCCCGCGTTTCACGATCACAACGCGATCGCCATCGAGAATCACGGCGCCCACACCCACGACCGGACGATCGGGAAAGCTCCGCAATCAGATCCCCATGATCTTCACGACGACGCGCTTCTTCCGCTGTCCGTCGAATTCGGCGTAGAAGACCTGCTCCCATGGACCGAGATCGAGCGTCCCGTTCGTAATCGGTATGGTCACCTGGTGCCCCATGATGGTCCGCTTCAAGTGCGCGTCGGCGTTATCCTCTCCGGTCTGGTGATGGCGGTAGTTGAGACCGGCCGGCGCCAGCTTCTCGAGCCACGCCTGAAAGTCGTGGATGAGGCCATTTTCCCAATCGTTCACAAAGACACCGGCCGTGATGTGCATCGCCGACACCAGCACGGTACCTTCCACGACGCCGCTCTTCTTGACGATCGCCGAGATGTCGTCGGTGATGCGGATGAATTCCTGCCGCTTCCCGGTGTTGAACCACAGGTAGTCAGTAAAGACGATCATGAGGTCAATGGAAGCGACGCATCGGCATTTACGTCCAGCGCCGACGTGATCCCAGCACGAAACTTCCGCAAACCGGCGGCCGCGATCATCGCGGCGTTGTCGGTCGAGAGTTTGAGGCTCGGGACGAAGGTCGGCAGCTCGCGGGCATCACCGCGCGCCTTGAGGGTCTCTCGCAGGCGGCTGTTGGCGGAGACGCCGCCGGCAATGCCGAGGCTCCTGCCGCGATGACGCCGCACGGCCTCGAACGAGCGGTCGATCAGCGAGTGGACGACGACCCGCTGGAAGCTCGCACAGATGTCCTTGAGCTCAGCATCCGAGAAGCTGCGCTGTTCGGACCGGCTTTTCACATACCTGAGAACGGCTGTCTTGAGGCCGCTGAAGCTGAAGTCGAGGTCGCCTTTCAGCTCCGGCGCGTTACGGTCGGCGTGGGTCAGGCGCGTCGTGGGAAGTGGAATCGCCCGATCATTGCCCTCGCGGGCGAGCCGATCGATAACCGGCCCGCCCGGATACCCCAGGCCAAGCAGCCGTGCCACTTTGTCGTACGCCTCGCCCGCTGCATCGTCTCGCGTGCGGCTCAGCAGACGATACCGCCCTGGTTCGTCAACCAGATACAGACTGGTGTGGCCACCCGAGACCACAAGGACGACTGCCGGAAGCGGCAGCTCGCCGTTCTCCAGGACGAGTGACTCGATGTGCCCCGCGAGATGATGGACGGCGACGAGCGGAAGTCCTGCAGCCACGGCGGCCGCCTTGGCGAACGCCACGCCAACGAGCAGCGAGCCGACGAGGCCTGGTCCCTGGGTGACCGCCACGGCTCCCAGGTCTGTCCAGCCAACCTTGGCCTCAGTGAGTGCGGCCTCGACGACGCCGCAGATGTCGCGGATGTGCTGCCTGGACGCCAGTTCAGGGACGACGCCGCCCCACTCGCGATGAATCGAGATCTGGGAAGCGACAACATTGGAACGAATGCTCCACGGCCGGGCTGGGTTGCCGGTTTCTTCGACGACTGCCGCCGCCGTCTCGTCGCAGGATGTCTCGATGCCAAGGACCAGCATGTTGTGAGGCTACGCGGGCGCCGCCACCAGAGTCTGAAACACCTGCTTGAGGGATTCAATGTAGGGGGCACGGCAAATACCACGCTCGGTAATGATGCCGGCAATCAACGTGTGGGGAGTGACGTCGAAGGCAGGGTTCCACACCCGGGCACCGGTCGGTGCTAGCTGCGAGCCGGCGACGTGCGTCACCTCTCTCGCACTGCGCTCTTCGATCGGGATGTGCGTGCCGTCAGGCGTGCGCAAGTCGATCGTCGAGAGCGGCGCCGCGACATAGAACGGGATTCCGTGCTCACGCGCGAGCACGGCCACGCTGTAGGTTCCGATTTTGTTCGCCGTGTCGCCATTGGCGGCGATTCGATCCGCGCCGACCACAATGAAATTCACACGGCCCTGACGCATGAGCGCGCCCGCCATGTTGTCGGTGATGACCGTGGTGTCGATTCCATCGCGCATCAGCTCCCAGGCAGTCAAACGTGCACCCTGCAGAAAGGGCCTCGTTTCGTCCGCGAACACTGCGACGCGTTTCCCAGCTTCAACAGCGCCGCGCACGACGCCGAGGGCCGTGCCGTACCCGGCCGTGGCGAGCGCCCCGGCGTTGCAATGCGTCAGAATGAACGCATCGGCGGGCACGACTTCGGCGCCGAAGGCGCCCATTGCGCGGCAGTTCGCCACATCTTCATCGTGAATGGCCTCGGCCTCGCGATCCAGGCGGCCCTGGATCTCGGCGACGCCTTCGCCGGCCTCTGCCGCCACTGCGAACGTCCGCTTCATGCGTTCGATGGCCCAGAACAGGTTGACGGCGGTCGGGCGCGTCGCGGCCATCATTTCGCAGATCCGGTAGAACTCGGTCGCGAATTTCTGCGTCCCGGTCGCCGTGCTCTTCCGCATACCGATCGCGATCCCCATCGCCGCCGCGACGCCGATGGCCGGCGCCCCGCGAATCACCATCGTCTTGATCGCGCGAGCCACGTCGGCGGCGCTCTTGCAGCGCACATAGATCTCCCGCGCCGGCAGCTTACGTTGGTCGACCATGACAACCACGTCGCCTTCGCGTGCAATGGTAGGAAGCATGCTCAATTGTAAGTGGAACCCGCGAGGGCCTAGCCTCCCGGGTGCGTCTCCACGATAATCACGGAGTGCAGCCAGCTGCCGAGCCGCTCTCACCGGCCGAGAGCAATCGTCTGATCGAGTTTGCGCGGGCATGTAAGGCTGCCGCCCGCGTCGTCACCTTATACCCCAGCGGGCATCCGGCCATCGCCACGACTCTCGGGCGGATCGCGCAGCTCACCTCGGAGGAACAGCTGCCCGCTCCCCTGAAAATCAACGTTCTCGCCGACACCCTGATGCTGGATGGGAAGCCGCTCGGGCGAACCGATGCCGCCATCACGGAACTCGCAGCACTGCTGCACGAGCATCTCATCGGCGAACTGATGGTTCATGCCGGAGGGGATATTGACGCGTGGCGGGCGTTTCTGCTGCTCCTCGGGCGACCGCCGGACGCGGTCCGGGCCGATGGGGGGATTTCTCGGCTGTGGACCACCATGGCCGGACGCCACGTCGAGGTTCGAGAGATTGACTACGCGCAGGTGCTTCGCGAGCGCCGGGGCGGACCGTCCGCCGGCTGGGATCAGGTCATTGCGAACTGCCTCCAGGGGGACAGCTTCCCCCTCAACGACGAGACCATCCGGCAGTTGCTCGAAGCGGCCGGCGACATCGGTCAGCTGGGCGAGCTGATCGCCGCGCTCGACGCCCGCGGCACCGATTCGGGGTGCAGCATGAGCTCGCGGGCTGCCGCACTCATTCGCCTCCTGAAGGGCATCGTGGACGCGGTCAAGAAGGGCGACCCCGACCGCCTCGAGCCCGTGATGCAGCACCTCGCCACCGCCGTTGGACAACTCTCGCCCGAGATGATGATGTCCGTGCTCGCAGCCGGCTCGGGCGCCGGCGCAGGAGCTCAGAGCGGCCCAGGCGCTGCTGGTGCGGGCCCAGATACGGGCGCCGGGATTGTCGATGCCGTCGTGGACCACATGTCTGATAGCACGATCGCCGGCTTTGTCGCGCGCAATGCATTCGCGCAGGACTCCTCCATCGAGCGTGTGGCGCGCGCGTTCCAGACACTGGTCAAGGACACCGAAAATCGGGAGCGGCTCCTTGCCCTCGCTCACGACGATGCCCGCAGCTCGCCGCTGGGCAGTACGGAGGGATTCGAAGAAGCGTGGGATCAGGTCGCGCACAGGATGATGACCTCCTACTCGGACAAGCCGTTCGTCTCGGACGAGTACGCGCGTGAGCTGACGAGCACCCGAGCGGAGGCGATCGAAGTCGAACAGGTGCACGACGATCCACCCGAGCGTCTGGCAGCGTGGCTTGGGACTGTGGCGACCAACGAACTCCGCGCGCTCGACCTCACACTTGTGCTCGACCTGCTCCGCATCGAAGAGCGGACCGAGCCGTGGTCGACGATGATGCGGCCGGTGGTCGCACTGCTCGAAGACCTGCTTCTGGTCGGCGATTTCGACGCCGCCGAAACGTTGCTCGGAGTGCTCGTCCGCGAAGGTAAGGCGGAGGACGCGTCGATGGGCCGGCGCCAGACGGCGCTCGTCGCCATCGACGTGCTGGTGGCCGGGCCGATGATGCAGCACATCGTGGCGCACCTTTCCACGCTCGACAACGCCCAATTCGAGCGGGTCAAGGAGATGTGTCTTTCGATCGGTGAGGTGCTGATTCGTCCGCTGGCCGAAGCCCTCGCGACGGAAGAACGGGCGCGACCGCGGGAACGTCTGACGACCATTCTGATCGGGTTTGGATCCGTCGGACGGAGAGAAGTCGAGCGGCTCAAGAATTCCCCGAATGCGGCAGTCCGTCGGACGGCGATTTATCTGCTTCGAGAGTTTGGCGGAAGCGAAGCGCTGCCCGAGCTCACCGAACTGCTGAACGACAAGGAATCGCAGGTCCAGCGGGAAGCGGTGCGGGCAATTCTGACCATCGGCACCGACCAGGCCTTCCAGGTGCTGAAGCGGGCGATGACCACCGGAACCAATGCCTCTCGCGAAGCCATCCTGCACTCGCTCGGCACCGTCCGCGATGAGCGCGCCGCACCGCTCTTCGCCTACATTCTCGACAACGTCGACCATCGCGGGCCGCTCTCGTCGGTCTACCTGCGCGCCATCGAAGCACTCGGCGCTCTGAAGGATTCTGCCGGCGTTCCGGCGTTGAAGGCCGCACTGTACCGAGGGGAATGGTGGGCTCCGCGACGCACGGCGCTCCTCCGGGGGGCCGCCGCCGGTGCCCTGGCCCGGATCGGCACACCGGAAGCCGTTGCGGTGCTCGATGAGGCGATGCAGGCAGGGTCCCGACGCGTCCGAGCGGCTGTCCGCGAGCACGCTGCGACGCTGCGGCGCGCCGCCGACGGAGGACGCTGATGGCGCTCACTCCGCGCGACCAACTGGCCGTGGAATTCGTCCGGCGCCTTGGTGGGACGCTGCGGTCGACCCAGCTGTATTCAAAAACGCACCCCATCATCGCCAGAAACCTCGAAGCGCTATCCGCCGCCGTTCAGTTGCTCCATGGCCTGGGACCGACCATCATCATGGGTGTTGTCGGCGACGAGATCATCGTGAACGAGGTCCCGTTACCCAAGGGCGAGAACTACGCCGGACTGGTCCGGCGACTGAAACAGATCGGCGTTGAACGCGTCACGATTGAGCGGGGCATCACCCGCGACGAGATCGCCTCGTTTGTCGATTTGGTGACTTCGAGCGAAACGCCGACCGACGGCGAGCCCGCGATCTTCCCGACCCTCCCGCACATCCGGGTCGGCCGCGTGTCGGTTGAAGAAAAAGCCGCCGACAGTACAGCCGACATGGCCACGTTCAAACGCCTGTACGGCGACGCGGTGTCGGTCGCCGAGGCGGTCTGGGAGAGCGCGCAAACCGAGCAGCAGCCCGACGCCAAAGTGGCGCGCACGATGATCGATGGCCTTGCGCAAGCCGTGTCGCAGAACCGCACCGCGCTCCTGGCCCTCACCACGCTGAAGAACTACGACAACTACACGTTCACGCACATGGTGAACGTGTCGCTCTTGACCATGGGTCAGGCGCGCGGCCTCGGCATCGACGGTGTCATGCTGCGCGAATTCGGCCTCGCCGCGCTGATGCACGACATCGGAAAGGTTCGCACGCCGCTCGAGATTCTCAACAAGCCGGAAAAACTGACGACCGCCGAATTCGCCATCATGCAGCGACATCCGGTGGACGGCGCGGAGATTCTTCGGGGGACGCCAGACATCCCGACGCTCGCGCCAGTGGTCGCCTTCGAGCATCATCTCCGTATCGACGGGAGCGGATACCCCGGGGCCGTCACGCGGCCCTCACTCAACCTCGGCACGATGCTCTGCAGCATCGCCGACGTCTACGACGCGATGCGCTCACAGCGCAAGTACCAGCAGTCGTTCCCCTCAGAACGCATTCTTGCCGTCCTCAAGCGAGACGACGGACAGCAGTTCGATCGACATCTCGTTCGTCGATTCGTGCAGCTGATCGGGATTTACCCGCCCGGCAATCTGGTCAAACTGGGCAGCGGAGAGATCGCGGTTGTGGTGAAAGCGTACGCGGGCGATCCATACCGACCCCGAGTACGCATCGTCATCGACGGCGCGGGTGTCCTGGTTGAAAAGCCTCACATCATCAACCTCTGGGAGCGCCCTCCTGAAGAACGCGGCTCGTCGATTGTCGCGCCCGTCGACTCGGAGGATCTCTTCGGTATCGATCCGCTATCCCTGCTGTAAACTGGCGCGAGATCTGCGGCTTCACTGGACTCTTCAGACCCCATGAAGCGAACGAAGCGTTCGAAGGTCGACAACTTCACCGCCAAAGTGCTGCACGCCGTGCGCCGGATCCCTCCGGGCCGAGTCGCCACGTACGGAGCCGTGGCGGCGCTGGCGGGACAGCCTCGGGCCGCGCGCGCGGTGGGCAACATCATGCGGGAGTGCCGCCGCCCCGATGTCCCTTGCCACCGAGTCATTGCGGCGGGCGGCCGCCTGGGAGGCTATGGAGGGCGAGAGGCGCTGAAGCGATCATTGCTCACGGCGGAAGGCGTCCCGATGCGCGGGTCGCGGGTTCTGCTCGAGAGTTGCCGGGTCACCGTGCGCTAGCGCCCGGCAGGGCAACCCTCCTCCTGGCCGTTCTCGTCTAACCTTCTGCCGTGCCGCTCGCAACCGCAAACCTTTCGGCCTTGCCTGTCACCCAGGAAGGCGACGGCTTCGAGGAGCTGTATCGCCAGCACGCGCCGCGGCTTTACGCGCTGGCGACGCGGATGGCCGGATCGCGCGAACAGGGCGAGGACCTCCTGCAGGAAATCTTTCTCCAGGCGTTCCGCAAGCGCAGCAGCTTCAAAGGCGAAGCCGCGCTGGGCACGTGGCTCTACCGAATCGCGATCAACCACTGCCTCGATTTCGTGAGAAGCCGTCAGGCGCGGATGACGCGGCTGACCGACGCCCTCGACGCCAGCGACGCATTCCAGCCTTCAACGCGGCCCGACTGCGCCACGGTTCGGATCGACCTCGAGCGGGCCATTGAACAGCTCCCCGACGGCTGCCGGGCCGCTTTCATCCTCCACGATGTCGAAGGATTCGATCACAAGGAAGTGGCGCGGTTGCTCGGCGTCGCCGAAGGTACGTCGAAATCGCAGGTGTTCAAGGCGCGCATGAAACTGCGCGGGATGCTGGCAGGCTAACTATGCATGTGACCGATTTCACCCTGAACGAGTATCTCGACAATGAGCTCGAGCCGCAGGAACAGGATGCCGTGCGGGCGCACCTTGCCAGGTGCTCCACCTGCCGCGCTCTCGTCTCCGAGTTGGACGCCGTGAAGCAATCAGCCGCGGCGCTCGAAGCGATCGTCCCACCGTCGCGAGCCTGGGGCCGTCTGGACGATGCGATCCGGGCGACCGGCGAACCGGGGCGCGGCTGGGCGTCTGCCGGATCATTCGGGCCGCTCGCCGCCGCGGCCGCGCTGCTGTTGATCACACTGGTTGGCGTGCGGTTTGGTCCGCTCTCGCGCGGGTCGTCAGCCCCCACGCTCTCGTCCGTCAGGGTCGAGGGCGGGCTCTCGGATCCGCAGGCGCCGGCGATCGAAGCCGAGTTGCAGCAGTCCGAGGCGCAATACCAGAACGCGATCGTCGGGCTTCAGCAGATCGCCAACGATCAACAGGACACACTCGATGCACAGACGGTGGTCACGCTGTGGGAAGGTTTTGCGGTCGTCGATCGCGCCATCGGCGAGAGCCGGGCCGCTCTGAAGCTCGAGCCCGAGAGCCGGCCGGCACAAGAGAGCCTGTTGAACGGTCTAAAAACCAAGATGGCGCTGCTCGAGGACACCGTCGCTCTCATCAACGCTGCCAGAAAGAGCCGTGAAGGATGACACTCATGCGAACCGCCATTGTCGCCGCGATCGTTGCTGGCCTCGCCGTCGCTGCCGTCGGCGGCGCGACACCGGAACTCGAACAGCGATGGGCACCGCAACGAAGCGGCAGTAGCTCCGCCTATCAAAGTCGGAATGGAGCGACGGCGACCGAGAACTTCTCGCGCCGGCTTCGCCTCGGATCCAGCGGCCGCGTGTCGCTCTCCAATGTCTCGGGTGCGATCGTCGTGTCCGGCGCGTCAGGGGACGAGGTCTCGATCGAGGCGACCAAGCGAACGCGTGGCGCCCGCTCCCTTCTGGACGATGTGCGCATCGAGGTCGAAGAGCGCAGCGGACGGATCAACATCAGGACGGTGTACCCCGAGCGCGGCTGGCGGGGAGAAGGAGTGTCGGTCGACTATACGCTGACGATTCCGGCCCAGGCGGCCATCGACGTCGTCTCGGTCTCAGGGTCGGTGAAAGTCTCAAGGGTTAAAGGGACGATCTCAGCGACCACAATCAGCGGCGACGTCGCCTTGTCCGAAGCGGCGCGGATCGAGCTCGCCAAGGCCATCTCAGGCAGCATCGAGATCGTCGATTCGACCCTCGAGGCGGAGACGGAGCTGTCGACCGTCAGCGGCTCGATGCGTCTCCGGGATGTGAACGCGCGCGACCTCCAGCTCAAAACGGTCAGCGGCCGCTTCGAAGCGACCGCGCTGTCGAGCGATCGCCTCAACATCCAGTCGATCAGCGGACGCGTCGATTTTTCCGGGAAACTGTCGAGGAACGGCCGATACAGCTTCGGCTCGCACTCTGGAAGCGTGCGGCTCGCCTTGCTCCAGGAAGCCGGCTTCGAACTCGACGCCGACACGTTCAGCGGCTCGATTCGATCGGATTTCCCTGGACGAACGGTCCAGGCGTCAGGCGGGCGCTCAAGAAGTGCCCGTTCGCTCGAAGCCACGGTGGGTGACGGCAGCGCCATAGTTCGAGTTCAGACCTTCAGCGGCAGCATCGTGATAGAGAGGCGCTAAAGCGGCCTTACTGGCACTGCGATTGCTCCAGCCTATATAATGCGGCTGTTGAGCTCAGCCGCGCGTCTGGTTTTCAGACGCTAGGAGGCAGTAATGAAGCACGTTGTTCTGGTTGGAGTCCTGATTGGCGGATTGAGTGCGGGCGTCGGCTATGCGCAGGCGCCGGGACAGGGCCACACGACGCCTAAGACGCAGCCGGCGAGTGCACCGCCTGCCACCGCCCCAAGCGGCGAAGTCGCGCTCGGATCCGTTCGTTTGACCAAGAGTGTCAAGGCCGACGGCAAGGCATTGGCTGCCGGCACTTACACCGTGCGCCTGACCGCGCAAACGGCCACACCGAATGCGGCCGGCCAAAGTCAGGGACTCGAGCGGTGGGTTGAGTTTGTGCAGGGGGGACAGGTGAAGGGCCGCGAGGTGGTGACGATCATCCCGCAGTCGGAACTGAGCCACGTCCAGAAGGACACGCCGCCGGGGCCGAATTCATCGAAATTCGAAACCCTCAAGGGCGGGGATTACATGCGCCTTTGGATCAACCGGGCGGGCAACCACTATTTGGTGCACTTCCCCGCGTAACTGTTACGTGTCAGGGCGTAGGGCTGAGCACTCACTTCAGCCCTACGCCCTACCGCTGTCAGACTTCGCCAGCCCCCTTCTGATTTCCCAGGCCTAGGCCCTACTGAGTTCAGCTAAACGGCCATCACATCGAACTGTTCGTGATGTAGCTGGAAGTCGGGCTTGACGCTGACATCCCGTCCAATCGCCTGCGTGAGATCGCGGAGCACATCCCCTTCTTCCTCGTTCAGCGCGCGCGCAATATCCGGATTGACACGCAGTAGCAGCCGGTGACCGTTCAAGTCGGCGCTGATCTTCTTCACTTCGCTCAAGATCTCGTAGCAGATGGTGGACGTTGACTTGATGACGCCCGTGCCGGAGCAATAGGGGCACGGTTCGGTCAGCACGCGTTCCAGACTCTGTTTGACGCGTTTGCGCGTGATGATGACGAGCCCAAAGTCCGAGACCTGCAGGGCCTTGGAGGGAGAACGATCCTTCTTCAGCTCCAGCTCGACGGCCTGCAGCACCTTCTGGCGGTTCTTCTTCTCCTCCATGTCGATGAGGTCGAGCACGATGATGCCGCCCAGGTCGCGCAGGCGAATCTGACGAACGATCTCCTTCACGGCTTCGAGATTGGTCTTGACGATCGTGTCCTCGAGCCGACCCACCGATTTCTTGCCGACGTACCGTCCGGTGTTGACGTCGATCGCGACAAGGGCCTCGGTCTGATTGATGACGATCGAGCCGCCCGACTTCAACCACACCTTGCTCTTGAGCGCCTTGTCGATCTCCGCCTGGACGCCGTATTCCTCGAAGATCGGGAAAGGCTTGTCGTACAGCTTCACTCGCGGCGCCAGCGTCGGAAGGATGCGCTCGACGAGTTCGAGCGTGCGCTGATGATCTCCCCGGTTGTCGATGCGGATCGTCTGGAACTCATCGGTCAGCAGATCGCGCAGCAGCTTGCCGACCAGATTCGGCTCGCGATACACGACCGCCGGCGCCCGCGACGACTCCATCCGCTTCCGAATGTCAGTCCAGATGCCGTGAAAGGCCTCGAGGTCGCTCACGATGTCTTCCTTCGGGCGCCCGCCGGCGGCCGTGCGGATGATAACGCCGCCGGTGAAGCCGTGGGATTCTCGGAATTCCCGAACGATGCCACGCAGACGCGATCGTTCCTCACGCGATTCGATCTTCCGCGACACGCCGACGTGGTCGACGGTCGGCATGAACACAAGGAATCGGCCGGGCATCGTCACGTGGGACGTCAGCCGGGCGCCCTTGGTCCCGAGCGGCTCCTTGACGACCTGGACCAGGATTTCTTGGCCCTCTTTGAGCAGATCCTCGATCTTCGCCTGCTGTCGCTCGCGGTCGCGTTCCCGTTCCTTGGCGCGCGCTTCGGCCCCTGGGCCTGGGCCGTCTTCTTCCGCCGCTTCGAGCTTGTCGAACTCTTCGAGGGTGTCGATCACTTCGGCGACGTACAAGAACCCGTCGCGCTCGAGCCCGACGTCGATGAAGGAGGACTGCATGCCTGGCAGGACCTTCGAGACGCGGCCCTTATAGACATTGCCGACGACGCCTCGTTGGCGTTCACGTTCGATGAAGAGCTCTGCGACGAGGTCGTCTTCGAGGATCGCCACGACGGTCTCGTGGCCGTTCGAGGAGATGATCATCTCCTTGGTCATATTCACCGCTCCAGGCGACAGGGCGCGCCGAGGCGCGCAAGCGCCCTAATTGGTGAATCTGCGCATGCGGACGTTGAGCACCAGCCCGAACCCAGCGAGCGTGGCAATCATCGACGAGCCTCCATAGCTCATGAGCGGAAGGGTGAGCCCCTTGACGGGCGCCAGCCCGGCCGACATGGTGATGTTGTACAGCACCTGGAAGGTGAAGCTGGCCAGCACACCGAGCACGAGATAGGAGCCGAGGCGATCCTTGGCGAGCCGGGCCGCCTCGAGCGAGCGCAGAATCACGAATAAATAGAGGCCGAGCGTCACCAGAACGCCGGCAAACCCCTGCTCCTCGGCCAACACCGAGAAGATGAAATCGTTGTGGGCCACGGGGAGAAACCGCAGCTGTCCCTGCGTCCCCTGCTTGAACCCTTTACCCGTGAGGCCGCCCGATCCCACCGTGATGCGCGCCTGGATCTGCTGGTATCCGGCGCCCTTCGCGTCCTTCTTGGGATCGAGAAACGTGGAAATTCGTGATTTCTGATAGTCCTTGAGCGCAAACGTCCAGGCGATGGGCGCCGCCAGGAGTCCGCACACGCACAGGATGCCGAGAATCCGCAACTGCATTCCGGCGAGATAGGCGACGGCCAGGAACACCGGCAGCAGCGTCACGGCCGTGCCGAGGTCAGGTTCTCTGGCGATAAGCGCGAGCGGTAGGCCGGTCAGGGCGGCACCAATCGCAAGGTCGGTCCAGACCGGCATGCTTCGATTTTCGCCGAAAAACTTGGCGAGCACGAGGGCCACGCCCACCTTCGCAAATTCCGATGGCTGGAGGTTGAAGGATCCGATCGCGATCCAACGGCGCGCGCCCATCTGTGTCGAGCCCAGGAACAGGACATAAACGAGCGCCGCGAGCAGGGCAATGTAAATCAAGTGCGACTTGTCGGCAAACGCGCGATAGTCGATCGTGAGCATGACGACCATCGCGCCGAGTCCGATCACGATGGCGTAAAGCTGCGTGATGTAGAGGTGAGACGCGCCCCGCGTCGGGTCCGCGGTCGTGCTGAAAATCATCGCGACGCCGAGCGCGCAGAGCACCAGAACCGCCGCAAGCAGCGCCCAGTCGATGTGATAGTAGAGGCGTCGCTCGAACATTAGTTGTGGTTCACGAGATTCACTGGGTTCACGAACATCACGGCGTAATCGGCTTCAAGTTCACGAGGCTTGCCGAGTTCGTGTTCGCGGGACTCGCGGGCCCCTCGGCGACCCGCAGCTCTTCTCTCGGTGGCGTCGGTGGCGCCTGTGGCTTGATCGGCACCGGCAACGGCCGACCTTCCTTCTTTGCGAAAAACGTTTCCATCGCCTGCTTCGCGATCGGGGCGGCATTCGCTCCGTGCTCGGCGTGCTCGGCGAAAATCACACCGGCGATCTGCGGGTGGTCGCGCGGCGCAAAAAACACGAACCACCCATGATCCCGCAGGTCTTTGGTAGTCTTGCCGGCGGCCGACCGGCCGCCTTCGAGCGAAATCACCTGCGCGGTTCCGGTCTTGCCAGACACGTCATGTCCCTCGATCCTCGAGCGGCCGCCGGTTCCCGCGCTGTTCACCACCATCCAAAGACCTTGGTGAATTGCCGCCACCGTCCCTGGCTTGAGCGACACTTGTGAATGGGGAGCCGGAGCCGGCACCGGCTTCCACCCGCGTCCTTCATCGATCGCCTTCAGCAGATGTGGCGTGACTCGCGTCCCACCATTGGCAATCGTCGAAATGTACACCGCCATCGACACGGGCGTGAGCGCGACTGCGCCCTGTCCGATCGACACCGAGATGGTCTCTCCGGCGTACCACTTCTCATGGGTCTTCGTATTCTCCCGTTTCCATTCTGGCGAGGGCACCAGCCCCTGGACTTCGTTCGGAAGGTCGATGCCGGTCTTCTCACCCAGACCCAGCAGGGTTGCCCACTTGTGAATGGCGTCGATGCCCACCATGTTGCCGATGGTGTAGAAGTACACGTTGCATGACTGTTCGATGGCATGCTCCAGATCCATCGTGCCGTGCCCGCCCGCCTTCCAGCACTTGAAGCTGCGTCCGAAGAAATTGGCGTGACCGGGGCAATACACCTTGAAATCGGGCGTAATCACACCCTCTTCGAGCGCCGCCGTCGCCACCGCCATCTTGAAGGTCGACCCCGGCGAATAGCGGCCCTGAATCGCCCGATCATTCAGCGGAAGAAACGTGTCGCTCTGGAGGGCATTCCACGTCGCGCGATCAATGCCAGCCGCGAAGGCATTTGGGTCATAGGCCGGGAGGCTCGTGAATGCCAGCACTTCGCCCGTGTTGGGCTCCAAGATCACTGCCGCGCCCTTGTACCCGAAGGCATTGAAAGATTCTTCCACGGCGCGCTGAATGTCCGCGTCGATGGTCAGCTGCAGCCGCTTCCCTTCGACGGGGTCCACCTTGTCGGTCCCCGGTCGATCCGGGATCTCGCGACCGATGCTATTGACGACAACCGTCTTGGTGCCGTCCTCGCCCATCAGGAGGTTGTTGTAAATCTGCTCAATTCCGGCTTTCCCGACGATGTCGCCGCTCTTTAGTTCATCGTCTCGCGCCACCTGAACGTCGCTGGCTTCGCCGACGTAGCCAAAGAGGTGCGCCGCGAGATTGTCGGGGTACCGGCGTGTCGGGACTTCCTCGACGACCACATCGGGCATCTCGAAGCGGTGCGCCAACACCCCTGCGACCTGCGCGAGGGACGCATCCTGGACGATCACAATCGGCCGGAATATGGGCTCGCTCCGATGGCGGTCGACAATCTCGCGCACGGAGGCCTCTTCGACATTGATGAGCGATGCCAGAAGCACCACCGTGCGGTTCAGATCCTTTGTCTGCTCGCGGACGATCGAGATGCTGTAGGAATGTCGGTTCTCGACCATGACATGGCCGTCGCGGTCGAACACCATCCCGCGCGGGGCGCGCAAGGCGAGCGTGCGCTGATGGTTGTTCTCGGCGAGCTCTTTGAATTTCGCGTGCTGCACGACCTGCAACACCCAGAAGCTGATCGCAAGAATCGAGAACGCCCCCGCGATCACGAATTGAAGGTTCGAGAGCCGTCCGTCGGCGCGGCGTCTATCTTCGTGAGCCATGGTGCTGCACTCTCGTCATCTCACCTGCAATCAGCGCCTGATCCTGCCCTTCGTCATCCGACGCCGCTCGACCGCTCCGGGAAGGAATTCAGCCAGCTGGAACGCGACCACGCCCACCACTGCGTTCCCGAACGCCTGGCCGGCCTGCGCCGTGTACGGCGCGCCGAAGGTTCTCAGCCCCAACAGAACGTACAAACCGATGAATATCACGGCATGGACGACTGTCGCGGCAAAAAATACGACGAATCGCGGCAGCGGCTGAGCCACGATGAATTGTGTCCCGATAACGCCCGCCACGAACCCAACAATCGTCTTGGCGAGGCCCCCTATTCCTATGACGCCGGAGCCAGGCGTCAAGGCGTCCTGTATCAGCCCTGCGAAGGTGCCGGTCAACAGGCCAGCGACCGCCCCGGAACTCAGGGCGACATAGACCACCACGACCAGCACGAGATCGACCGCAAAAGTCCCAATGGAGAGGAACCGGGCCAGTGTGGTCTGGAGTGCCAGAGCCAGCACCGTCGCCGCGACGGCTCCAAGCGCTTTCAATGAGCAATCTCCTTCGGCGCCTCACCGGAGGGCGCCGGCGTCAGCACCACCAGGACTTCCTCCAGGCTTGAAAAATCAACCGCCGGACGGACGGTGATTTCGCCGTACGCACTGCCTTTCTTCGTGACCTTCTCCACGCGGCCAATCGTGAAGCCCTTTGGGTAAATCCCGAAGATGCCTTCGATTCCCGACGTCAACAAGACGTCCCCGACGGCAACGTCCGCGACTTCTGACACCTTGTCGAGAAGGAACCCCTTGTCCCCGGCCCCAACGACAATGCCCTGCGCGCGCGACCGCTCGCTGAGAGCTCCCGCAGCCGCGTTCACATCGGTGAGCAGCTGCACCTGCGCCGCCCCAGGGCTGGTCGCGACAATCCGTCCTACCACACCAGCTGGCGCAATCACCGCCATGTCGGGCTTGAGTCCGTGCCGCGACCCTTTGTCGATGGTCAATGCTCGGAAGTCCAGGGTCTCGCCGGCGGCAATCACCTCGGCGGCGATCGTCTTCAACTCGAGCCGGCCTTGGAGATCCAGGATCTTCTCGAGGCCGCGAGTCCGATCGGCAATCGCACGCTGCTCCTGCAGCTGGATTTGTGCGTCCGCGAGCTGGCGCTTGAGGGCATCATTTTCCTGGCGCACCGAGCGGAGCGCGAAATACCCGCTCCAGGAGTCTCGCACCCTTGACACCGCAGCCGAAGTCGCCCGCTGCACCTCGGCGAAGACGCCGAATGTGACGCCGGTGATGAGCGGGACCCCGCTCTTCGACTGCACTTGGGCCGAGATGAGAATGACGTGTCCCAGCAGGACGGCGACGAAGAGATAGCCGGCACGCTGGCGAATGTCGAGCAGGGCCACTGGTTATCCCACGATCTAGTCGATGGAGATTTTCCGCAGCAGATTGAAGTCCGAGAGCATTTTTCCCGCCCCGAGCACAACCGAAGACAGGGGATCCTCGGCCATTGCCACCGGGAGCCCGGTCTCTTCACGGAGCCGCTTGTCCAGATTTCTCAGAAGCGAGCCGCCACCGGTCATCACGATGCCGCGATCGACGATGTCTGCGGACAACTCGGGGGGGGTACGCTCGAGCGCCACCCGGACGGCATCGACGATGACGTTCACCGTTTCGGCGAGGGCCTCGCGGATCTCCTCGTCGGTGATCGTAATCGTCTTCGGCACGCCCTCAATCAGGTGCCGACCCTTGATCTCCATCGTCATCGGCTCTTCCAGCGGGTACGCGGACCCAAGCTCCATCTTGATGGCTTCCGCCGTGCGCTCGCCGATGAGCAGATTGTAGGTCTTCTTCACGTACTGGATGATCGCCTCGTCCATCTCGTTGCCGGCGACACGAACTGCCTTGCTGTAGACGATGCCCGCCAACGAAATAACGGCGATGTCGGTGGTTCCGCCGCCGATGTCCACGATCATGTTTCCCGAGGGTTCGGTGATCGGCATGCCCGCGCCGATAGCGGCCGCCATGGCTTCCTCGACGAGGTGCACTTCGCTCGCTTTGGCGCGGTAGGCGCTGTCCTTGACGGCGCGTTTTTCGACCTGCGTGATCTCGGATGGCACGCCAATGACGATGCGGGGGCGCACCCAGACGTTGCGGTTGTGCGCCTTTTTGATGAAGTACGTCAGCATCTTCTCGGTGACCTCGAAGTCGGCGATCACCCCGTCCTTCATCGGCTTGATGGCGACGATATTCCCCGGCGTGCGGCCGAGCATGTCCTTGGCGTCTTTGCCAACCGCCTCGACCCGCCCGTTCACCTTGTTGATGGCCACAATCGACGGCTCATTGACCACGATGCCCTTGCCGCGCGCGTAGACGCAGGTGTTGGCCGTGCCCAAATCTATGGCGAGGTCACTCGAGAACACTGAAAGCATCGAACGGAGGCTCAACGGGAACTCCTTGGACAGGGCCAGCCGGCCGGGTGCAGAGTCGTGCAGCGCAATGAACCGACTGGGAAGCTGTCGACGCTGACCTGACGGCCGGGGTCAGACCTGACTAGTTATCGGCAGGAGCGCCGGCGACCTGAATGCCGTTCTTGCCGCGATCCTTGACTTGATACATCGCAGTATCGGCGGCTCGCACCAGCTCTTCGGCTGAGTCGGCGGCGTCTGGGAGTGTGGCGACCCCCACCGACACGGTGAGGTGAAGATCGAGCCCGTCGCAGGCCAGAAACTGGTGTGCGGCGACGCGCTCCCGGATGCGCTCGCCGACCGCGTACGCACCCTCACCACCCGTATCGGGAAGCACGAGAGCAAACTCATCACCGCCGAACCGCGCCACGACGTCGGTTTCTCGAGCGCTTCCGCGAATGACAGTCGCCGCCTCGACCAGTGCGCGGCTGCCCGATAAGTGGCCGTGCTTATCGTTAATAGACTTGAAACCGTCCAGATCGAGAAACAGCAACGACAGGGGCCGGCCACTACGGGACGCCCGCTTGGTCTCTCGTCTCAGCACCTGATTCAGATACCGTGAATTGTACAAGTGGGTCAGGTCGTCGGTGACCGACAGCGCCTCAGTCCGTTTCAACAGGAGGGCGTTGTCGAGGGCAGCCGACACCGGCTCGAGCAGCACCCGCACAGCCTTGGCCACGACCGGCGCCAGACGCGGCTCCTTGGACGATGGGCTGCGATCCAGACCAATCAGCGCACCGATGCGGTGCCCCCGGCAGCTGAGCGGGAACGCCACCACCGTCGCGGCATCCAATTGCGGAATGCGCGCATCCTCGCGCAAATCCGCGGTCACGAATTCTTCTCCACGCTGCATCACCCACTGCGCGATCGCATAGACAGCGGGCCCAAGGTCAGGATGGAGGGCGCGGTCGGCCAGCACGGTGAGTTGCCCGGTCGGATCGGCAGAAACCAGCGCCCAAGAAGGGGCGGGCACCCACGTTGCCGCGTGCTCGACGGCGAGCTCAGCAATGCGGTCCGGCTCCAGGCTCGTGTTCACCGAGCGGACGACTTCAAGCAGCGCGTCGCGACGCACCACGCGGCCGCGAATCGCATGCCGGAAGACGCGTAGCCTGGTCGACAGATCGAGACCCGGTGTGGCAAAAGCCGCCTCGGACGCGCGCCGCAGTTTGGCCCGCGTCTTTCTCGGAGCGGCGGCCGCATGCACGAGTGCGACTGGTGCGCGTCCGGCCGTGGATGGCCGCCGACGTTCCATAGATAAATCAGTTGCTCGACTGGCTGGAGACATCGCGCTGTGTGCGCCTGTGAACCTTAATGCACCGCGCGCCCGCCTCGGGGGTATTCTTGGGCCACGTCCGGCCCGGTTCCTAAGGCAGACCGCTAAGTTCTTCTGTACACAGCAAATATACCATATGACAATCCGGAACTGCTTGCCACGCTAAAGGATCATGGCATACGATCTGATTCTTTTACGGTCCGGCTCGGCTCTCAGTTTTTCGCAGGATTTCATCCATGACCATGCTCGACCGGATGCGCCGGCACCGCAATTGGCTCAAGTGGAGCCTTGGGCTGGTGTGTCTTGCCTTTGTTATCTTCTACATTCCAGATTTTCTCCGCGGTACGGGGACCAACGCCGCGGGGACCGATTCGGTGGCGAGCGTCGAAGGCCACCAGATCAGAGCGGATGAATTCCGGCGCACGTACCAGGCACAGCTGCAGGCGTACCGTCAGGCGTACGGCGGGAACATGAGCGAGCAGCTGCTCAAGCAGCTCGGCGTGGACCAGCAGATCCTGCAGCAGATGGTGGACGAGCGAGCCGCGCTCGCTGAATCCGAGCGGATGGGCATCCGGGTGACCGACGAGGAAGTGGCGAAACGGATCGCCGCGATTCCCGCCTTCCAGCAGAACGGCGTTTTCGTCGGCGAACAATTGTATCGTCAGTTCCTCGCCTCGCAGCGGCCACCGATGACCCCCGGCGAGTTCGAGGACAGCGTTCGCCGATCGCTCGTCGTCGACAAGCTTCGCGCCGCGATCACGCAGTGGATGTCGGTCGGCGACACGGAGTTGGAGCAGGAGTACCGCCGCCGCAACGAGAAGGTCAAGCTGGCCGTCGTGACCATCACGACCGACAGCCTCCGTTCCGAGGTGAGCGTCTCCGACGCGGACGCGCTCGCCCATTTCGAAGCGCACAGCGCCGACTTCAAGGTTCCGGAGAAACGAAAGGCCCGCTACCTGCTGGTGGACATCGATGCCATCAGGGCGAAAATCGTCGTGCCACAGGGCGATATCGAACGGGCGTACAACGACGGCATCGACCAGTACTCGACGCCCGAACAGGTGCGCGCGAGCCACATTCTCCTGAAGACCGAGGGCAAGGACGATGCGGCCGTGAAAGCCCGGGCCGAGGACCTACTGAAGCAGGCGAAAGGCGGAGCCGATTTCGCCGCACTGGCGAAGAAATTCTCGGAAGATGACGCCAGCGCGAAGAATGGTGGCGACCTCGATTACTTCGGTCGGGGACGCATGGTTCCTGAGTTTGACGCCGTGGCTTTCAGCCTGGAGCCCGGACAAATCAGCGACCTCGTGAAGACGCAGTACGGCTATCACATCATCAAGGTCGTCGAGAAGAAGCTCGGAACCACGCAGGAGCTTGCGAGCGTCCGGCAGCAGATCAGCGATCAGATCGCCAATCAACGGGCCCAGACGCAAGCCGCGGATCTTGGCGACAGGCTCGCGGCGCAGATTACCAAGGCATCGGATTTGGACTCCGCGGCCAGGTCCCAGGGCCTCAAAGTCGAGGAGACCGGATTCTTCGCGCGTGACGAGCCGCTCATGGCCCTGGGCGGCACGCCCGAAGTGGCCATGCGCGCATTCGACCTCGCCGAGGGCCAGGTCTCGGGCCAGATTCGAACGCCGCGCGGAGTCGTGTTCATTGCCCCCGCGGGAAAGCAGGACAGCTACGTCCCGAAGTTTGAAGAGGCGAAGGATCGCGTCCGCGAGGCGCTCATCTCGGAACGAGCGCGCGCCCTGGGCCGCAAGAAAGCAGCCGAGCTTGCCGCCAAGCTCAAAGGTGGGGGCGACTTCGTGAAGGCCGCCAAAGCGGCGGGCGTCGAAGCGAAGACGACCGACTTCATCACGCGCGATGCTCCGATACCCGACCTGGGCAATGCGCCGGCGGTGCTCGACATCGCATTCAAGCTGCCGGAGGGTGCGGTGAGCGAGCCCATCTCCACCGACAATGGGACCGCAATCGTGAAAGTCGTGGAGAAGGAAGGCGTCACACCGGCGGATTACACGTCGAACAAGGACACCTTCCGTGAGCAGGTTCTGAACGATCGTCGAGGCCGGTTCTTCAGCGGCTACATGCTGAAAGCGAAGCAGAAAATGAAGATCGACGTGAACCGGGAAGCCCTGCAGCGGGTCGTCGGCTAGGCGATCTTGTCGCGGCTCTCGGTCCGCGCGGCGGTCGCCTGAAAAGGGAGCGCTACCGTAAGAACGTAAACGGCATCAGCGCCAGTGGCTCGCCTCTCCGAAAAATCGAGAGCGGACCGCGCATCGCGCGAAGCACTTCAACCTCGCCCTCCGACAGATTCGCAGACAACATCGCCTTGAGTGCGGTCTGCGCGCCGGTCCCGGACAGCTGCTCGACGAGCAGTTCGTAGAAGCTCCTGGCCGGCGGGTACACAACCAGTTCCACTTCGCTGGTCGCATCGATCTTCGCCTGCTGTTTAGCGAGTGCGATGGCGCTGCCCAGACCGCCGAGAGCGTCCACCAGGCCGTTCTCCTTCGCCTGACGTCCGGTCCAGACACGTCCCTGCGCCAGCTGATCGATCTTCTCGGGCGTGCTCTTGCGCGACTCCGCGACCTTCTCGACGAACTGATCGTAGAATGCCTGCAGCTGTTCCTGGACTTTCTTGCGTTCCTCGACATTGTACGGACGCAACGGTGAATTGATTTCGGCGTTCTTGCCGTTGCTCACTGAGTCGACGCGCGCGCCCAGCTTCTGATAGATCCCGCCAGTAGTGAACTTCCCGCCGAAGATGCCGATGGATCCAGTGAGCGTGGAGGGCTGCGCGACGATCGCGTGCGCCGGCAGCGCAACGTAGTACCCGCCTGAAGCCGCAAGATCCGACATTGAGGCGATGATCGGACGATCCTCGTGCTCCTTGCGCGCGATCATGAGCTCGCGCCAGATGGCGTCGGACGCCACTGCCGATCCGCCGGGGCTATCGATTCGCAAGATGAGGGCACGGACCGAGCGATCCCGCTTGACCCGGCGAATGTAGTCGATGATCGTGTCGGACCCGACCACGGGACCCTCGAGCGGGTCGTAGCCGCTGCGTCCGCTGACGATGGTGCCGGCGGCGTAAATCACCGCCATCCGCGGCCCGCGATTCAGGCCGAGCGAACGGAGACTGACGAAGCCGTAGGCGTCGCCCTCGAGATTGCTGTCGACCTGCCCCGGCGCTTTCAGTTTCTCGCTGACTTGATCTTCGTACGCCACGTCGTCGATCAGGCCGGCACGAAGCGCATCTTCTGGCAGGAACGGTCCTTGATCCAGCAGGCGCCGGACCTCGTCCTCGCTCTTCTGCCGCCCCTCGGCGATGCCCTGGACAATCTGATCGTACAGGTCGCGGTTGAGCGATAAGTCCATCTCCCGGTGCGCCGGGGTATAGCCTTTCTCCGTGAACGTGTTCGACGCGGTCTTGTAGTCGCCAATGTGGTGGAGATCGGGCACCACGCCGATGTTGTCAAGCGTGCCGCGCAGGAACAGCTGATAGGTGGCAACGCCGGTGACATCGAGCGGGCTCGACGGCATCAGGAAGACCTTGTCGGCGGCGCTGGCCAGGTAGTAGTCGCGGTCGCCACCGTACTCGAGATAGGCGTAGACGGGCTTGCCCGACTTCTTGAAGGCGATCACCGCATCGCGGATTTCCTGGACCTTGCCCCAGTACGGCGTCGTGAGGCCCGTGGGCCGCAGCAGGACCGAGCGAACGCGCTCATCGACACTCGCTTTCCGCAGATTCTCCACGATGCCGCGGACCGTCGTCGTCCGCCCACCGCTCAGATAGCTGACCACATCGCCCGGCGTCATCTCCGCCAGATCGCCGCCGATCCGGAGCGTCAGTCGCGCCTGCGAGGGGATGACGGGGCCGCGTCCGAACAGCAGAAAAAGCGTGACGAAACCCGCGATCGTGACAAAGAAAACGACGCCGAGAAGAGTGAAGATGATCGCGAAAGTGCGTCGTTTCATGGATCGAGTATAGCGCGCAGCCTCCGTTTCCATTCCGCTGAGATATACTGAATTGTCCCACTGCGGAAGTGGCGGAACGGCAGACGCGCCAGCCTCAGGAGCTGGTTGGAGCAATCCAGTGGAGGTTCAAATCCTCTCTTCCGCACCAACCTTCACTCGCGCGCGTGACGACTGGTCAAGACCGCTTTCGCGAGGATCCAGCTCCACCGAAGATCGATCCCAGTGTTCCCCTGAAAATCGCCCGGCCCAGGCTCGAGCCGATCGATCG
>Ga0111538_10000510_pt1 | contig 51657 bp, 40 predicted proteins | sample SoiMethybrSBSTD1_FD_79669 | JGI IMG/M metagenome (GOLD analysis project Ga0111538, IMG submission 79669) | Bulk soil microbial communities from a Populus tree surrounding site in Tennessee, USA - Soil MetaG P. TD hybrid SBSTD1 (version 2)... | ecosystem: Environmental > Terrestrial > Soil >... | reverse complement strand
CTATCACCCTGCGCGGAGTCGACCTGCGGCCGGGCCGGAGTCGGGGCCGGGGCTACTCCGCGACGCGCTGGCTCTGAAGGCTGCCCGGCAAACGCGGGGAGGGGCGCGGACAATACCCCAACGAGGACCAGCAGCGCTGGGCGCGACAACGACCACGGCGCCCACGGCGACCACGGCGACCACGGCGACGACAGCGACGACATCATGAGTCTGCCTCCACTGCCTGGTATAACGCAGTGTCAGCCCTCAGGTTCACAGCCGCGTGGTACACTTCGCCCGATCTTCGATCCTGCGGCCTGCCGCCTGATGACTCGCAATCAACTGCTCGCGACCGCCGCAGCGATCGTCGTCATTGCCACCGCCACCAGTTGGCCCTTCCGAAGCGAATACCTCATTAGCTGGGATGCGGCGAATCTCGCCTTTGCCCTCGAGAAAATTGACATCGCGGCTCATCGCCCCCACCCGCCGGGATACCTCGGGTACGTCTTTGCGGGCCGGGCACTGAGTCCTTTCTTCCGGGATGCTAACGGTGCACTGACCGCCTGGAACGTGGTCGCAAGATCGGCGGCCGGCATCCTGATCGCATTGCTCGCCTTATCGGCGACAGGCGGATCGGCTCGAGCAGCTCTCGCCGCGACCGCCATACTGGTGACCAGCCCGCTGCTGTGGTTCTATGCCTCGAACGCCGAAATCTACCCGTCGGAAATGGCGTTCTCGCTGGCGATCGGCTACGCGGCTTGCCAAGCGCTGAAGGGCCGCCGCCACGCCATCTTCTGGGCCACCGGCCTTCTGGCGGTTACAGCCCTTTTCAAGGTCTCGGCGATGGTATTCATGGCGCCGGCGGTTCTGTACGCGTGGGCCTATTCGAGGCCGGGCCTGCGTGCACGGAGCGCGCTCCTTTTCGCGGCGCTGCTTGCGTGCATCGGAGCGATCTTCCTGACCATCCAGCCAGACTTCATACCTCTCCTGTGGATGCAGTTCAGCGGGGCGACCGGGTCTTCACGCATCATTGGGGGCACGGGCGATGTCGGGCTTCACTTCAATCGTAACCTCCGCGATACGTCCACCAATCTGCTCGCGGCCGTCGGAATCGTCAACGGCGCCGCATTCGTCCTGTGGATGCTGGTGGACCGTCGCTTGCCCGCCGAAATCGATCGGCGATTCTTGGCGCTCTGGGCGCTGCCGTGGCTGTTCCTGCTGATTTTCGTGCATATTGGCAACCCGGGCTACGTACTGCCCTTGCTGCCAATTGCTTCTCTGATCATCGGCGCATCGTACGCGCGCCAGAGTCCCAGGATCTTCGTCGGTCTCGTCGCCCTGCAGGCGGCGGTTAACGTTGTGCAGGTCGGCCTGTTCGTCCCGCCCGTGATCGCGCCTGACGCACCGACGACTCGGTATCGCAACAAGACGCTGCTCGAACGTGCAGCGAGCGACTTGCGTCCACTGACCTTCCCGACACGCGCACACGTCCGACAGAGTGATCAAGCCATCAATCGTCTGCTCGCGGTCACGTCTGACTGCCATGCCGGATCCTGGGTTGTTGCGGTTGGCGCGGAACCGGTGGATTGGCGCCGGACGACGTATTACCTGCCTCAGGCAACCGCGATTGAATTGAGCGGCGCAAATGTCCCCGAGCGAATCGGACGGCGTGGAGAGACGATGCAGATTTCGCCGGATCCGTCGCGAATCGAGTCGCCCTGCGGTCTGCTCTGGATGTCCACGGCCGCCTCAGTGGCAACGCTTCCGGCCGGAGGTCGTCACATTGAAGGACTGGGTTGGACATTCCCGCCCGGTTCAGGGTCCGTCTCCACATCGGGTCTCACGTGGGCTCGGCTTCCTCCGGGATGAAGGCCTCCTCGATACGGACGTTGAACAGCTTCGCGATCTTGAACGCAAGCGGAAGACTCGGGTCGTACTTGCCGGTCTCGATCGCGTTGACAGCTTGACGCGAGACACCGAGGCGACTCGCCAGCTCCCCCTGCGTCAGGTCGTGCTCGGCGCGTAAGACCTTGAGTCGGTTTTTCATCCTCTTCTCTCAGCGGTAGCGACGAGCCGCGACCACGTATCCCCCGATGTAGGGCAACAGCAGCAGCATCCACAGGTCGCGCGGGTCGGCGCCAGGGAGGAACCCTTCGCCCCTGAGGAAGCCAATCGCAAAGACCAGGATGACGGCGGCGGGGTATGCGAACGCCAGCGCCGTGAGATGCACCTGGCGCTGGAACTCGTCAATCGACCGCGTGAGGCGCACTTGAATGACGATGAAGAAGGCGAAGGCGGCGACCAGCGCGAGCGTCACTGCGGTCCGGACGGCATCCCCTGGGGGATGCGGAATCACTTCGCGAACAACCAGATGAGCGAACCAAGCGCCAATCAGGAGCATCCAAGCCGGCAGGACGAGCCGCAATGAGCCTCTCGTGGAAGTCATATCCAACCCTCCTGAGAGTCATCTTAACATGTCATATAGTAATGTTTACATTTCTTTTAGCCATTTCAGATAGCCTTCTAGTCGCTTCTCATTGCTCTTCTGCACCGGGGCCACGCCGGTCCCCGCCAAGGTGTTTCCGGAGGAAGGAAGGTATACTTGATGTTTCCACTTACGGAGATCGACGTGAAAGAAGCCATTCACCCCAAATACCACGAGGTCGAGGTGCGCTGCGCCTGTGGGGCCACGTGGAAGACCCGCTCAACCAAGCACGAGCTGCACCTTGAAATCTGCTCGAGCTGCCACCCGTTCTTCACCGGCCGTCAGAAGTTGATGGACACCGAGGGTCGCGTCGAGCGATTCACGAAGAAGTTCGGCGCGCAGACGTCGGAGAGCCGAAAGAAAGCTGCAAAGACGAAAAAGGAAACAGTAACGGCTCGTTGAGTCTCCTCAGCTTCTTGTCCAGGCGCGCCAGACGATGCCGCGCGGCATCGTTCCACGAAGGGCGCGACTCGTGTTCGACACTCCGCAACGCAAAAGCCTTGGCCTTCGCGAGGTCACGCGCCCGATGCTCGTGATGGATCGCCAGCGCCTCCAAGGCTTCTCCGGCAACATGCGGCGGGCATCCTGGAAGATCGAGCAGTCGTTGCCAGCACACGGCAGCTTCGTCGTAGGCGCGAGCGCGCCGTTCGGCGAGAGCGGATCCCCGCAACGCAGCGATGCCAAGTGTCGTAGCCGTCGGCTCCTCACGCGTCCCTGACGTCAGCGCCACGGCGCGACGATACGCCTCCCTCGCGCGGCCATCCAAGCCGGAGTTCGCGTACACGTGGCCAAGTGCGAGCGCTTCGCGCACGTCGGCGGTGGCGCCCGATCCCGAGTCGACGAGCTGCAGCAGACGTGCGGTCAATACTGCCAATGAGAGAAGATCTTGACGGTTGTGTTCGAACACGGCCGACAGGAGACGGGCATCACCACCCCGGATGAACTGAAAGTACCGGGCCGGAATCTCGTACCCCGGGACGTCAGCACGGCGGTGCACTCGCACGAGCTTTCGCTCCAAGGCTCCCAGCGAGCAACCCGATTCGTCTACAGCCCCGCCCCAGAAGCGACGCGCCGGATGCAACAGGTCGAGGTGAGGTCGCTCGCCACCACGCCATTCGAGTCGATGGAAGAGATACCGCGTCTCGAGCAGGGGGGCATCAAATGACTTGCCATTGAAGCTCACCAGAACGCCGGCCCGATCGAATTGATCGGCCAGAGCCTGGAGCATCGAGCGTTCGCCGCCATGCTCGACCAGAAAGTACTGTCGGGTGACGAACGAGCCGTCATCAGAGAACCAGCCGCAGCCGATGAGAAACGCGTAGGTTCCTGCGCCGCCACTCAGCCCGGTGGTCTCGAGATCGAAAAATACGAACGGCGATTGAGCAGGTTCGTTGCGCATTAGGAGCGAGGCACGGGTGCTGGAGCGCTCGAGCTGAATCGCGCACTCCTCGACTCGCGCGTCCCCGTGGAAGGATTCAGCCGCCACGCGGTGTTCAACGACAAAACAGCTCGCAATCCCGTCAACCCGGACCCCACCGAGTTCTCGTTCCAGAGATGGCGACGGATCCGCGGCTGAAGCCCCTCCGAAAACGGATGCCGGCAGCCCGGATGGCGGGAAGCTCGCTGGCGGCTTCAGAATGCCGCGGAGACGCTCAGTGAGCTTCGAGGCGTCCATCGTTGGAGTCCTTCACACCTGTATCCGGAAGCGCCAGTCCGGGATCGTGCTCGAGCAGCAAACCGAGAATCCGAAGGGCTGCGGCCTTTGCAAGCGGCCCCGTGTAGCCGATCGGGCCGACACATCCCGGGCATCCGTTCTCACACGTGCACTCGGCGATGAGTTGGCGCGTCGCCCGCAGAAGCTCGCCGTGCATGCGGAACAGCGGTTCGCTGAAGCCGATCCCGCCTGGGTAGTTGTCGTAGACGAACAACCTCGCCGGATGAGGCTCTGACATCGGCCCTGCCTCCTCGCCTGTATCGATCGAGAGGCCAATGTCGTGCCGATCGCACATCAGGAGGAGCTGCGCGATCTGGCGGAGGGCATAGGCGAGGCCGACAATACCGTCACGACGATCGTCAGCCGTGTACGGCAGTTGCGCCAGCACCGCTGATGGGATCGTCAGCCAATAGGCTGTCGTGTGCATCTGCTGTTCCGGCAGATCGAGTTCACCAGATCCCACGTTCTCATTGGTGTAAAACTTGATTTTCTTGAAACCCACGACGCGCGAGACGACCTGCACTTCGCCGTGGGCCCGGCCTTCCCCATCCGAACCTTGCTCGAACGTATCGAGAACAGTGACCCTGGTATAGGTGATGGCATCTGTGTAGTAGTCGCAATCCACCGCCCGGACAAACGCCTTTCGTCCTTCGAAGTCGAACGTCTCGACCTGGAACAGCTTGCCCTCGACGATGTAGATGGCCTTCGGATGGAGCGTCGACGGGCCGCTGTTGAAGTCGGTCTCCCCGATGACGCGCGATTCGTTCGTGGCATCGACCACGACAAAATTATCAGACGATACCGAGCGCAGACTCACGGCATCGGCCGGATAGGATTCACTGGTCCAGGTCCAGCGCCCGTCTGTCGATGGATTGTCGGGATCATCCGACATGCCGGACCGGTGAACGAGCCCCTGCTCGGCGAGCACTCGGAGCACGGCCTGCAGATCGTGCCGACCGAACGTCTCAGCGCCAGAGAACGGCAGCTCGAAGACCGCGCACTTGATGTGATCGACGAGGATGTGGAGGTTGTCCGGATCGATTAGTGCGTGTTCCGGAGAGGCGTCAAAGAAATATGAAGGCGTACGGACGATGAATTGGTCGAGCGGTGCGCTGCTGGCCACCATGACGGCGGCAGACCGGCTCGCTCGCCGTCCAGCCCGACCGGCGCGCTGCCACGTCGCGGCAATCGTTCCCGGATAGCCGGCCATGACGGAGACGTCGAGCGCACCAATGTCGATGCCGAGCTCGAGCGCGTTGGTTGACACGACCGCGCGGACGCTGCCTTCGCGCAATCCTTTTTCGATCTCCCGGCGTCGGTTCGGCAGATACCCGCCACGGTATCCTCGAATGCGCTCAGCAGCCCCCGGCGTGTCTTCGAAGTCTTCCTTGAGGTACGTCGTCAGCAGTTCAGTCGAGAGCCGACTCTGCGCGAAGACAATCAGCTGCAGCTGTCGCTTCAGAAACTCCCCCGCGATTCGCCGCGTCTCGCTGAGATAAGAACGGCGAATGCCCAGTTGATGATTCACAACCGGCGGATTCACGAAGACGAAGAACTTCTCGCCGCGCGGCGCGCCACTCTGATCAACCAGCTCGAACGGCTCCTCGGTGAGTCGTTCAGCCAGCTCGCGCGGATTGGCAATGGTCGCCGACGAGCACAGAAAGACCGGGTTCGAGCCGTAGTGCCGGCAGATCCGGCGAAGGCGGCGGAGTACGTTGCACAGGTGACTTCCGAAGACGCCCCGATACGCGTGCAGCTCGTCGATCACCACATACTTGAGGTTCTCGAACAGCTTCGCCCACCGCGGATGATGCGGCAGGATGCCTGAGTGGACCATGTCGGGGTTGCTGAGAACGAGATGCGCCCGTGAGCGGATCGTTCGCCTGGCATCCTGCGGCGTATCTCCATCGTAAGTGAACACCCCGATCTGATCCTCGGAGGCGGCGGCAATCGTCTCGCAGAGCCCTTGCAGTTCGGCGAGCTGATCCTGGGCCAGCGCTTTCGTTGGAAACAGGTACAGGGCTCGACTCGATGGGTCCTGCAGAATCGCATGCAGGATGGGCGCGTTGTAGCACAGCGTCTTTCCCGACGCAGTTGGCGTGATGATGACGGCATGACGGCCGGCGAGCGCATGGTCAATCGCTTCAGCCTGATGAGCGTAAAGCTGGGTGATTCCGCGGGACTCGAGTGCGCGGCGCAGCCGTGGATCAAGGACGGACGGAAACTCGGCGTACCTGGCAGGAACGGGGGCCAGGCGACGGACCGCTGTGACATGGAGGTCTGGCGTGTCTGGCCGTTCAGGACTACGGCCGGGCGCCAATCGCTCGAGGGCGGCGTCGAGCGCGCCATCACGGCCGGAACGTGTTGCGAGTCCTTGGTTTGTCGTGAGAGCGTACTCCGACATGGGAGGGGATCGTACCAGTCGGAGACGGGGCGATCAAGAGGCGAAACAGTTCAAATGAGCGACCGGGACTGACAACCGTCAACCGGCAGGCAGGCGCCGCTGATCCAGCTCGCCTGAGGAGAGGCGAGGAATGCGACAACCGCACCCACCTCTTCGGGGCGGCCAAATCTCCCAAACGGAAGTTCCCGCATCACGAAGTCAGCAATCCCCGCGGGATCCTCCTGCTGCCTTCGATGCCACGATCCGCCAGGAAACAGAATCGATCCGGGCGCCACACTGTTGACCCTGATGTTGTCCCGCGCCAGCTGCTGCGCGAGTGATTTCGCGAGACTGATCTCTGCGGCCTTGACGGCGTTGTACGTCATCCGACCGCCCGATTCCCGGCCCCAGATTGACGCGATCATGACGATGACCCCGCCTCCCTGGCGACGCATGTGGGGCACAGCCAGGCGTGAAGCGCGAATGGCCGGAAACAGTGTCTGGTCGAGCGCCTCCTGCCATTCAGCGTCCGTCGTGTCGACAATGGTGGTTCCGCGCGCCAGCCCGACGTTGTTGACCAGAATGTCGAGCTGACCGAAACGCTGAACCGTCTGACTGACGACCCCTTCGATCATGTCGGCCTGGGTCAGATCGCCCGGTATCGCCAGCACGCGATCGGTGCCCTGATCACCAAGCCGCAATTCACCAGCCGCTTCCTGCAGCCGTGGCTCGCCTCGCGCGCAGATGGTCACACGGCAGCCCTCCTGAACGAGCGCCGCAGCGCTGGCCAGCCCGAGCCCGCGGCTCGAACCGGTGACGATCGCAACCTTATTGCGGAGTCCGAGATCCACGACTAGCGGCCAGCACGACCCGTGAGATCGTTCAGTGTCCAGTCGAATGGTAGGAATTCGACCTTGAACTCGTTCTTCTCGAGGAATTCGCGCTCGGTCGTCACGAGTCTCGGGTCGATGAACGCAAGCGCCGCACGCTCGATCGGACTACGCGCAGCGAACACGGCGGTCGCCTTATCTGCATAAGCGGCGACGAATTCTTTTTCACGCCATGAAAACACCGCGTTGAGTTTGACCTTGTTGGCGACGCGATCGACCTCTGCGCACTGCGCTCGATTCACACACTCGTTGGCGATCTCGGTAAGCTGCCGTTCGACGTTCGCCGCCGTGTACGCTTCGCTGCGCAGTCGTCCGCTGCCCACGGCGCCGCGCCCGAGCGCCAGATACAGACGGGGATCCTGGAACGCGGGCAGAATCGTTTGCTCGATCTGATCGAGAGTCAGGGTCCGACCCGCGACGCGATGGGTCAGCCGCTCGAATGCTCCAGATATCTGCCGGATGCTGCCAGCCGGGTATTCGCGCGTCCTCTGCGCAATCGGGTACTGATTGACGACCGTCTGGAGGACGAGCGCGTTGTACGCGTTCAGCCAGAAGGCGATCTTTTCTTCGCGGGACTCAGCGTCGATTGAGGCCGACGCCAACCCCCTGACGTAGCCGTCGAGCCCCGCCCGCTGTGCCTTGAGGGCCCGGTAGTACACCAGACCGTCGCGCACGTTGAGGTCGAGGAGCTCATCCAAGGCCTTCTGGCGCGCCGTGCTTTCCTGGGCACGAGGCAACACGCCACCCCAGAGCAAGGCGGCCAGCGAGACGGCTATTCCAATCCGCAATCTGCAATCAGCCCTCTGCGATCTCATGATTTAAACCCGGTGAGTCAAGAACCTCGCGAGCGCAACATTGAACGCCTGCGGCTGCTCGAGGCTCGATAAGTGGCCCGCCGCAGGCAGCAAGACCAGCTCCGATCCTGCAATCGCCTGGTGCAGGCCTTGACTGAGCTTCGGCGGGGTTAACGTATCTTCTTCCCCGACCAGAACGAGGGTCGGACAATGGATGGAGGACAGAAGCGGCGTCGAATCGGGACGCGTCATCAACGCCGTAATCGCACCGCCAATCGCCGCGTCGGAATTCAGCCGCACCAGCTCGCGGAGGCGTTCGACGATCTCTGGGTGGTCGCGCCGCGTGGTCTCGCCCAGTAGTTTCGGAATCAGCTCATCCAGCACCGCCATCGCGCCCTTTTCCCTGAGCAGGGCGAGCGTCCGCTTGCGCCCTTCGACGCCTTCAGGAGTATCCGCCTCGGATCGGGTGTCAGCGAGGACCATGCCGCTGAAGTAGCGCGACGCATGTCGAAAGACTCCAAGCGCGACGTAACCGCCCATTGAGAGCCCGCCAATGACCGCGTCCTCTATGTGCAGCGCATCGAGGAGATCGATCACGTCGCCCACGTAGTCGTCCATCGACAGCGTCGGCGGATCACCGGCCGCGCCTCCCATCCCGCGGAGGTGAGGCGCGATGACGCGCCAGCCGGTGTCGTCCGCCAATGCCAGCTGCGGCTCCCACATCTGAGCATTGAGCGGGAAGGCATGGAGCAACACGAGCGTCCGTGTCGCACGAGTCGAACCGTGTTGCCGTGGACTCTGCGGCAGCGCTTCCAGATAACGTAAACGTCCGACCGTCGGCATGGAGGAAGAAAGAACGGGCGAGTTCGCGAGGCGACCCGCCCGCTGGATTGGTTGGAACCGAGACGCTACCGTCCCGGAGGAGGTGTGCCGGTGCCGCGTCCGCCACCGCCCGGCGCCCCACCACGCGCCCCGCCGCCCCCGCCACCGCCGCGGGCCGCAGCCGCGTTCTCGGTGGACGGCGGCACTAGACCCTTGGCGCGCATGTAGACGTACGCCGTGCCCGCCATTTCGTTGTTGTGTATCAGGTTGTTGCCGAGCACACCGGCGCGCGCGATCATGCCGCGCCCGACCGGCTCGCTCATGTTGGCATCGCTCAGCGACGCGTACGCATCGTCGCAGAAGGCGAATGAATCGGCGAGGGCCTTGACGATCTCGGCCTTGGTCTTCAACTCGGTCTCGAGTTGGCGCCCCATCATCGGATTCGCGACGCCCTTTACCTGGGAGCAGGTGCCGAACTGAGACTGGGCGACATGTGCGAAGAGCTGACCGTACGTTCGCACCTCAGGCATTGTGCTGGGTTTGGAGCCGTAGTCCGCCTCCGCCATTTTCTCGGCCGCCTGCGTCAGGTTGGTCTTGACCGTGGCGTACTGACGCTGAATGTTGACGGCAATGGTCGTGGGCCCGGCGGCTGGCGGCTGGGCGGCTGCCGTCGTCGCCGCCAAGAGAATCGTGGCCGTTGCGAGACTTGTCACGCGCATCTTGATACTCCTTCGAAGAAACGCTCGAAAACGCTTTCGACTCTATGCGAAATCGGCGGGTGAAACAATGGCGGCCGCTGCGGCGACTCTACTGTTTCGCCGCCGCCTCTCGGGCCTGACGGGCATCGTAGCTTTCGCCGTAGATCGAAGGCACCTTGGCACCCATGGGCCTCAAGTACATGGAGAGCTGCCCGCGATGGTGGACGGAATGATTGAGGGCCAGTTGCACAAACGAGAGGGCCGACATCTGACGGACGCCGCGAAAATCGATCGTTTTCAACAGATCTTCTCCCGATGCCTGCTTGAGTCGGTCAGCATCGGCGGCGAACTTCTCCGAATACCAGGCCACCACGTCGAGCGGCGTTCGAACCGCATCGGGGCGTTTCGCCACGTCGTAGTCGAACGATCCCGACGCGACGGCATTGAGGAACAGATGCTCCGCCGACACCAGATGCCATGCCAGCTCGAATGCGGTCTTTGCGATCGGATCGGGCCGGAAGTCTGCGCGATCCGGCGGTATGGCTTCGATGATGCGGCTGGTTGTTGCCTGCTCAGCCGTCAGAGTGCGCAGTTCCGATTTGAAGATCACAGCCGCTTGTTCCGGAGTGAGTGCCATGGCGTGAGAATACATCGGCTCACAGCAAAGTCGGCCGAAAATGAAAAAGGCGGGCCCCGAAGGACCCGCCCTGGATTCCCTACCCCTGGTCTAGGCGCAGCCGCTGGTGTTGCCGCAGTTCATGCACTTGTAGCAAGCGCCACTGCGAATCATGATCGAGCCGCACGTCGAGCACGGTGGCGCGTCTTCCTGGTTCTGAATGGTTGAAAACGGCGTGGCCGCAGCCGACAGCGCGGTTGGTGGCGCCGCGCTCGACGGACTGGCTGCCGCCGACTCCCCAGCTGGGCCATTCAGCTCCTGGCCATTGACGCCGGCATGGAACTGCGCCTCCGGCGAGAGGAATTTTGTCGCGAGCCACCGGAAGATGTAGTCGACGATCGACTTGGCAAAGCGGATTTCCGGATTGCGCGTCATGCCCGACGGCTCGAACCGAACGTGGCTGAATTTGTCGACCAGCGCCTGGAGCGGCACGCCGTACTGCAGGGCGTAGGAAATCGCCTGGGCGAACGCGTCGGCGAAACCGGAGATCGTCGAGCCTTCTTTGGCCATCACCAGGAAGATCTCACCAGGCTGCCCGTTCGGGAACAAGCCGACGGTGATGTATCCCTCGTGCCCGGCAATGTCGAACTTGTGTGTGATCGCGTGGCGTTCGTCCGGCAGCTTGTGCCGCACGGGGCCGGTGACGAGCTGCGCAGCGGCCTGCTGCGCGATCTCAGCTGGCGTCTTGTCCTTGGATGTGTTCAACGGCTGCGTTCGCTTGCTGCCATCACGATAGATCGACACCGCTTTGGCCCCGAGCTTCCACGACTGAATGTACGCCTGCATCACTTCATCGACGGTGGCATCCTTCGGGACATTCACTGTCTTGCTGATCGCGCCCGAGATGAACGGCTGCGTCGCACCCATCATCCGGATATGTCCCATGTACTGAATCGAGCGCTGCCCCTTCGCCGCCTTGAAGGCGCAATCGAACACCGCGAGGTGCGAGTCCCTCAGCCCCGGAGCTCCCTCGATGGTCTCCTGCTGATCGATGTGTTCGATGATGGCGTCGATTTGCGGTGGGGCATAGCCGAGTTTCCTCAGCGCCATCGGGACCGTCTGGTTGACGATCTTCATCAATCCACCGCCAACCAGCTTCTTGTATTTGACGAGGGCGATATCGGGCTCCACACCGGTGGTATCGCAGTCCATCATGAAGCCGATGGTGCCTGTCGGTGCGAGGACCGTCGCCTGCGCATTCCGGTATCCGAAGGCTTCACCGATCTCCACCGCATCGTCCCAGGATCCCCGTGCCGCGGAGTACAGGTCCGACGGGACGTTTCGGGCATTGACATCGCGCATCGCATCACGATGCTTGCGCATGACCCGGAGGAACGGCTGGGCGTTTTTCTCGTAACCCGAGAAGGGGCCGCCGCAGTCGCGGGCGATTCGCGCCGATTGCGCGTAACCCTCACCGGTCATCAGCGCCGTCAGCGCTGCGGCATAGTCGCGGCCAGCATCGCTGTCGTACGGCAGTCCCCGCGACATCAACAGGGCGCCGAGGTTCGCATAGCCGAGCCCGAGCGGCCGATACGCGTGGCTGTTCTTCTCGATGGCCGGCGTCGGATAGCTGGCGTTGTCGACGATGATCTCCTGCGCCGTGATCATGGTCCGGATGGCCGCCTTGTATGCGACCACATCGAACTCAATATTGTTGGGATCTTCGCCGACCGCCCTCACGAACTTCATCAGGTTGATCGATGACAGGTTGCAGGCCGAGTCGTTCAGGAACATGTACTCGGAGCACGGATTGCTGGCGTAGATGCGGTCGGTTTCCGGACACGTGTGCCATTCGTTGATCGTCGTGTCGAACTGCATGCCCGGATCGCCGCAAGTGTGCGTACCTTCGGCGATCAGCCGCATCAGTTCACGCGCCCGATAGGTGTCAACCACCTGACCATCCCTCACCGCGTGGGTATCCCAGGTGCTGTCGTCGAGAACGGCGCGCATGAAATCGTCGGTCACGCGCACGCTGTTGTTCGAGTTTTGAAAGAACACAGAGGAGTACGCCGGGCCGGTGAACGATCCGTCATAGCCGGCATCGATCAATGCCCAGGCCTTGCGCTCTTCTTCGACCTTGCAGTTGATGAATTCCACGATATCCGGGTGATCGGCGTCGAGGATTACCATCTTCGCTGCACGCCGGGTCTTGCCACCTGACTTGATGACGCCGGCAAAAGCGTCGTATCCCTTCATGAACGACACCGGACCCGACGCCGTGCCGCCACCAGCCAGCAGCTCCCTCGATGAGCGGATTGGTGACAGGTTCGTGCCGGTGCCGGATCCGAATTTGAAGAGCATCCCCTCGGTTCGTGCCAGCGTGAGGATCGAGTCCATCGTGTCCTGCACGGAATTGATGAAGCAGGCCGAGCACTGGGGCGCCTTTTCGAAGCCACAGTTAAACCACACGGGGCTGTTGAAGGCCGCCTTCTGGTAGACGAGGATGTGCTTCAGATCGTCACTGAACGCCTGCAGATCATCGTCGGTTGCGAAGTACTTGTCCGCCCGCGCCCACTCGGTGAGCGTTGTCACCACCCGTCCGATGAGCTGTTTCACGCTGCGCTCGCGGTCGGGCGTCCCGATCTGACCGCGAAAGTATTTCGACACGACGATGTTGGTGGCTTGCTGTGACCAGGACTTCGGGATCTCGACGTCACGCTGTTCGAAGACGACCTGGCCCCGTTCGTTGCCGATGATCGCGTCGCGCAGCTCCCATTCGATCTCCTCAAAGGGATCGACCCCAGCTTTGGTAAAGAACCGGGGAAAACTGAGCCCGGGTGCCAACGGCGCCGCTTTCGCGCGGCCGTCGACGGGCTCAGCGCTGGTCGAGCGTGGCTTGTCCTGATCTGCTGGAGGCTCGGCAAAACTCGGAACGTTCGGGGACGTTCGCGTCTCCACGGTCTGCTGGCCGGCACTCGAGGCTTGATAGGCAGCGCGCTCTTTCATATTCCGACTCCGTTCACGCGGGCCATTTGCCCGGATCAGAGGACCGCGCACCCGCCCCAGGGCGCGATCGTGAAATGTGGTCCGGGCTTTCCCGGAACTTGACTGGAATGCTCTCGAGGCCGAAGTGGTCGACTCCGCAAGCCACGCGCTTGCAGAACCTTAGAAACCTTGGGCGATCCACGAAAAAGCTGGGATGTCTTCGCGGCCCGCTTGTCTTCTGCTTCGGCCGACAAATATGCGCGTGAGCAGGAACTTTGTCAAGCGAGAAAGCACTATATATTGTGCCTGTGTTTTAGGTCACTCGCAAGATGTGGATGACTGTGGAAGCCTGTGGGTAACTCCCAATCACCGGCTGGAGAGCTGACTCGCAATCGCGACCGCCTTCTCAACGAGGCTCTTTGCGGCAGGGAAATTCTTTGCTTTGAGCTCTTCTTCGGCCCGCCGAAGGTTCCCGTTGGCAATGTCGTATTGCAACTTGGCGTCCGGGTTCAGCCTTTGATAGTCAATCTTGCTCAGGTTGGTCGCCGCCGTTTTCATGTCAGCGCGAATCGCCGCATCGATCTCGCCCTCTTTTTGAGGCGGCGTCGTCTGCAGCGGCGAGGTCGCGACTCGAGATTCCTCGGGCGGCTTTGGGGGATCGACTGGCGTCTCGGGTTTCGAGGTATCGGCCGGCCTCGCCGCTTGACGCGGGGGCACACTCGCCGGGGGTCTTGGCGGATCGCCACTCCGGTTGAGCTCCTCAACACCGCTTGGCTCAGCTGCAGATGGAGCGCCCAGCCCCGGAGGAGTTGGCGCAATGTTGGTCGCAATGACCCGGGACGGAGGCAGAGGTACGTCAAGGGGCGGCGTGTCGGGGCTGACCTGGGCTTGCGTGCGCGTGCACCCCGGGGCGAACGCCGTAGCCAGGAACAGCGGAGCGAGCAGAAGCCAGACGCCGCGCTTCGTCCGATCTTTCATGTGGTTCTATGCTTGCGGGAGCAGCACTCGGAACGTGGTACCGCCCCCTGGTGTCGACTGTACTTCAATTTCGCCGTCGTGCATCTGCACCGTGCGATAAACCATCGACAGCCCGATTCCACTGCCTTTCGCCTTGGTTGTGAAATAGAGGTCGAAGATGCGCTGCAGGTGCTCGGGATTGATGCCGACGCCGGTGTCGGAGAAACTGACCTCCACCCGCTTTCCGCGCGCCGCTTCGCACCGGATGCGGAGGCTTCCTCCATTCGGCATCGCCTGACAGGCGTTCAGCCCGAGGTTCAAGAAGGCCTGGCGAAGCATGGTCGGGTCACAGTTGACATCGGCGACGGTTTCACATTCGACCGACAACGTCACGCGTAACTTGTCGGCTTCAGGCCGAAGGATCGGAACGATTTCATTGAGCAGCGCCGACAGCTGCATGGGCTGCAGCTTCAAATCTTCCGGGCGCGCGAATTTCAGGAAACCTTGCACGACCTCGTCGAGCCGGCGGATCTCGCCAGCGATTACGTCCACGTGCTCAAGGGCGTCCGCCGATTGCGACGGCAGCACCTCAGTCGCGGCGACAACGGCGCTCATGGCACCGCGCGCGCCGCGCCCGGCACCGATCGTCTGCGGCAAGAACTGCTGTCGGAGCAGCTCCAGATGAATCATCATCGCGTTCAGGGGGTTCTTGACCTCGTGAGCCACACCGGCGCTGAGGCGGCCGAGCGCCGCGAGCTTTCTGGAATAGCGGATGGTCGATTGCACCTGACTCAAGTACTCCAGATTGCGGACCACCAGCATGATCCCGACGAGCCCTCCGCCAGCATCGCTGACCAGGTGCCCCAGAATCATCCGCTCACCCGATTCAAACGCCGCGGAAACCGGCCCGACCGACTGCTGGCTGGCGAGCGCCTGCTCGAACACCTTCCGCAACGGATGCCCCGTCGAAACCAGATCGGCCAATGCGACACCGGTCGTCGCCATCGGAACGAGGGTGCGCGCCGACGGATTGGCAAACAGGAGATCTCCAGCCGGGCTGATAATCACCACGGCATCTTCGAGGTGTTCGACTGCTGATTCCAGATGGGCGACCTGACCGGCCATGTGCGAACGATCGGCCGACAGCTGCGCGCTCACGGTGTTGAAGAACGTCCCAAGCTCGCCGAACTCATCGTCCTGATCGATGTCGAGCCGCACACCGGACTCGCCCCGTCCGAGGCGGGTCAGGCCGCTGCGAAGGACATGAATCGGCCGCAAGATCAGCTGCGCCAGCAGCATCGCGATGAAAACCGCGACACCCAGCGTCGCGAGCGCCACGGCGATTGGCGCGCGCAGCAGCCGGTTCAGATCATCGCGAATGAGCAACGTGGATACGCCAATCCGAATCGATCCGATTTCCGCGTCGCCCAAAAGAAGCGGTTGTCGCACTTCGTAGTTCTTCCCCTGACCCGAGTAGATGGCTTCAATCTGGGCAATCGTCGACTGCGACAAGAGCGTGTTCAGATCCGCGCCGGGACGGAGCACGCTGTCCTGCAGGGCCGGGTCTTTCGCGACGATCGCGCCGCTTGAATCCACGATCGCGGCAAACGTCAGGTTCTTCGCATAGACGTTCGAGGCCAGAATCGAGCGAAGGCTTGGGTCCGTCCGAATGCGTTCGAGTGGCTCGGTTCCATCGACAACGACTTCGCGGGCGCGATGGTAGATGGTGTCGGCGAGGAACTGTGCCCGCTCCTGGCTGGCGACGAGACTGCCCTGCGCCAGACGAGCAAGGTACAGGCCGCTCAGAACGACGACAAACACACCCACGATCGAGGTGACGTAGAGAACCTGCTTGCCCTTGATGCCTAGTCGCATTGTCGTCTGGACTTCCCTGGTTGTCCGTCACCACGCCGGCCCACGCGTCGCGCGCTCGCGTTCGTCTATGACCTCGTCACGTCATCACGCCGGTACTCCCTCCTCACCACCGCGTTGATCATTCCGCTTTACGGGGCCTCAGACGAAGCTTGTTCAGCTTGTTGTGAAGGGTCTTGAGGCTGATGCCCAGGATCTCGGCGGCGCGGGTCTTGTTGTCGCGTGTGTGCTCGAGCGTCATCATGATCAGTCGGCGCTCGGCCTCTTCGACGGTCGTGCCCGGAGCCAAGGCGACCTGTGGCCGCTGCTCGACGGCGCGCTCTTCGGTGAGCGGCGGCGGGAGGTACCGCGGCTCGATGAACGGACCCGGGGCCAGAATGGTTGCGCGCTCGATCACGTTCCTCAATTCCCGCACGTTACCGGGCCAGGCATACTGATCGAGCAGCCGCATCCCTTCCGGATCGACCCCCGCGATCGACTTCTGATTGCGCGCGTTGAATTCAGTAATGAACGCCTGCACGAGCAATGGCAAGTCTTCCTTCCGCTCACGAAGGGGCGGCAGCCGCAGCGCAAAGACGTTCAGCCGGTAGAACAGATCCTCGCGCAGCTTACCCTTTTGGACAGCTTCAACTGGATCGATGTTGGTTGCTGCGATCACGCGCACATCAACGGACTGTTCGTTGCGCCCGCCAAGCCGACGGAACGTCCGCTCCTGGAGTACGCGCAGCAGCTTCACCTGAGTGGCCGGCGTCATCTCGCCGATCTCGTCGAGAAACAACGTGCCGCGATCCGCCAGTTCGAAGCAGCCCTGCCGGCGATCCGCCGCGCCGGTAAAGGCTCCCTTCTCGTGGCCGAAAATCTCGCTTTCAAGCAGCGTCTCCGGAATCGCCGCGCAATTGATGGCGACAAACGGGAACCCGTTACGCGGGCTCAACTGATGAATCGTCTGCGCAACGAGCTCCTTGCCGGTACCGGACTCCCCGGTGATGAGCACCGATGCCGATGTCGGCGCCGCCTGCTCGACCACCTGATAGATCTTGCGCATCTCGGGACTGTTGCCGATCATCGAACCGAACGCCCCGAACTCTCGCAACTGCCGACGAAGCGTCTTGACTTCGCGCAGGGTGCTCTGCCGCTCGACAATCTTGTCGAGAAGGATCTTGAGCCGCTGGATGTCGACTGGCTTCGTCAAATAGTCGTAAGCGCCTTCTTTCATCGCTTCGACCGCGGATTCAACCGTCCCCTGAGCGGTCAGTAGCAAAGTAATGACGTCAGCGCCCTGTCCCTGAAGAGCCCGCAACAGCTCCAACCCATCCATGCGAGGCATGACCAGATCGGAAATGACGATCGCCGGCCGGAACGTCGTGAGCTTTTCTAGAGCTTCTTCACCGTCGGCAGCCGACTCGGCGATGAAACCCCAGGTTTTCAATAACTGTTCGAGCCCGGTTCGCGCAGCCGCGTCATCCTCGACAATCAGCACGCGCTCGGAAACTGTATTTTCAGCTTGAGTGCTGACGACGTCTTCGCTCAGAAGGGTCATCTAGGACTCTCCTCGGTACCATGTCATTTTTACATTGTGAGCGCGCGAGCAGGCCGCTGCAAGCTGATTCTGTGAGGGCACCTCAGGAATATACGAAACCTCAACCATTGGCGAGGTCCTTGCAGCTACCCCTTCTGTCGGACAAATTGGAGGGGATAGATGCGAACGATTGCAGCTGGATTGCTGTTCACAACGTTGACGGCGGCAGGGTGTAGCAATGCGACGCCACAGGCAGGTACAGCAAACGACAGCGCCGTACCATCTTCGTCATCGGCGGCGAATGGCACGTCCAGTGTCCCGGGCGACGCGGCACCAACCGCTGCCTCCTCACCAGCTGCTTCCGAACCTGCCAGCAGCAGTCCTGACAAGTGGCGCGAAGTGACGATACCCGCCGGTACGACCCTCGCTCTTGCGCTCGACACAGCCGTCGGATCGGACACCAGCCGGGTCGAGGCGCCGGTCGAAGCGCATCTGACGCGAGCTGTGGCAATTGACGGGGTGACCGTCGTCCCCGAGGCGAGCGCCGTCACCGGCACAGTGACCAACGCCACACCGGCCGGAAAGGTTCAGGGACGCTCCCAGCTGACCATTCGATTCGACACGCTGGTGCCACAAGGGCAATCCGAACGCTATCCGATGCAGACAAACGCGGTCGCGCGAACCGGCGCCTCTGAGAAAAAGAAAGATGCCGCGAAGATCGCTGTGCCCGCCGCTGGCGGTGCCGTCATCGGCGGGATTGTCGGAGGCAAGAAGGGCGCAGTCATCGGCGGAGCTGTGGGTGGCGGCGCTGGCACCGCAGTGGTCATGACCGACCGCGGAAATGAAGTGCGGATGGGCAAGGGCGCGGCCATTTCTCTGAAACTCACTGAGCCGTTGACCATCCGAGTCAGAGGTTAAGCGTCAGAAGCGATCATCGCGGGCTAGGACTCATGCAGTGGCTGCAGTACGCTCTAAAGGATGGTGTCCGACCCCGAATTCGAGTCTGGCCGAATCGGTCTCGACACAGCCGCTGGGTTGCCAGCCAGAGTACGGCCAACGCCTGCCGAGCGCATCGTCGCCTTCCTCGAGGTACTCCTTTGCTCCGACTACCCGTCACAACTGGCCCTCACTGCGGTGCTCCTCAGCCTCGGATTCCACCCGGTCGGGGCTGATGGGGCGCTGAACCTCTCATACGTCGTTACGCTCCTGCTCATCGACACCGTCTTCCTCCTCGGCCTCATTCTGTTGTTTCTTCGGGCCCACGGCGAGCAGCCGAGCACCGTGCTATTCGGCCGCGTGTCGCTCGTGCCAGAAGTGAGGGTTGGAGCCGGACTCATCATCGCAGCGTTCGGTCTCGCCATCGTCATTCTCGGCGCGATCCTGCAGTTCGCTCCGCAGCTTCACACGGTTGAGAACAACCCGTTGAAGGACCTCATGCGCCGGCCACTTGATGCGGCGATTTTTGGCGTCGTTGTGGTGATCGCAGGTGGCATTCGGGAGGAAATCCAGCGCGCCTTCCTGTTACATCGTTTCGAGCAGTGGCTTGGAGGCGGGGCAGTCGGCATCGCCGTGACCAGTGTGGCGTTTGGCCTCGGGCATCTCGCGCAGGGCGTAGACGTGGCAATCGTCACCGCCTGCCTCGGTGCCTTCTGGGGTATCGTCTATCTCCGTCGGCGCTCGGCCCTCGCGCCGATTGTGAGCCACTCCGGCTTCAACCTGCTGCAACTCTTTCAGTTTCTCATCATCGGACGCTAGCAGCGCGTGGTGAACGTCTGGCGTCGCACCGAGACGGGGCGAGGCGCAGCCAGACGTCACCACGGGCTGCTAAGGGACTCGCGACGGAACATCCGACACGATGGGTTGCGTGATTTCCGCCCGTCGACGGAGCCCGGCCACCCACTCGTCCACGAGCCGCTGCCGGCGTTCTGCAGTAGCCGCTTCGAGAATCATCTGGCGCACCTGCTGGAATGGCGTCAGTCTCCCGTCCTGGGTAAACCCCTGCGGATGCTCGCGGTAGTAGCGTTCAAGATCCTCGTCATTGAGGGGCGGCAACGTGAAGCGCTGATCGAGATACGCAAGGATGCGCAGATCCTGTCGCAGCCGTTCTCGCAAGTGCTTCGCGTCGAAGCCGACCCGGGCAAGAGCGGTTTCGAACGATTGGGTTGTCGGGAAGGTTGCCTGGACGGTCTGCATCCGTCGATCGACCAGATCGCTGGCCGGCTCGGGTGGCGCGTATCGTTCAACCTCCGCGAGCATGAGCGAACGATCGATTAGCCGCGGGAGTATCTCACCGACCGGGTCGGAACCGACTTCGACGTTCAGGAGGTGGAGATCCCTGGCGGCGTTCACATCACTCAACATGATGACGTCGCCTGAGACAACGGCCAGCACTCGATCGATGATCTCGGCTGCTGCGACGCTGCCGGCCAGCGCGAGCACACATGCCGCGGCACACGCGAGTTGTCTCCGACACCGCGTTCTGCACTCCGCCAGGTGCAACTTCATGCGCGTTTCAGAACGCCTGTCCAAGGCTGATGTGCAGGGAGTTTGCCTCCTCACGATGACCAGGCACCACTTCATAGCGGCGAGTCTTGAATCCCATGTCGACCCGGATGGGTCCAACGGGTGATCGGTATCGGAAGCCGAAGCCAACCGCGCTGCGCAGCCGCCCGAAGTCGATATCGCTCGTGCGCGCGAACACATTGCCGGCATCGAGGAAGCCGACCAGACCAAGCCCACCAAACAGCGGGACTCGGAGCTCGGCGTTGAGGATGACCACGGCGTTCCCGCCGATCGCAAACCCATTCTGGTCGAGCGTTTCGGTTGTCCCCAGCTGATCGAGTGCAAACCCTCGAACGGTCGTGTCGCCTCCGGCAAAGAAGCGTTCGCTCGCCGGTAGATCGCGGAAGATCTGGATGATGGGCTGCCCGTCAGGAGTCAGGATCGGGTTGCCTTGCTCGTCGGTCTGCGGCAGCGTTCTGCGGAAGCCATACGCGGTCCCCAGCCTTCCGCTGAGCGCGAGGACGGTCCTGCGGCTGCGCGGAAGCGTCCGAAACAACTGCGCGGTGAGAAACGACTTGACGAACCCCACATCCGAGCCCAATTTTTGGGCCGCCAGCTGGCCATTCGCGCTGAAGTAACGTCCCTCCGTCGCGTTGACGGCGTCGTCCTTTGTGGTCCGCACGCCGGAAATCGAAAACGACGACAGCACCAGTTGAGGAAACAGACGATCGATCAGCAGCTTGTCTTCCTTGGCGATGTTCTCGTCGAAGAGCTCCGTGTACTGAATCTGGTAGTTGCCGCTGAAACTGACCGTCGGGGTCACGCGGCGGCCGATTTCTGCGTTGAACGCGCGTCTGGAAAAATTGAAGCTGCTCCGGCTCTGCTGTTCAATCGTCCCGGTCAGGAACGCGTCGGCCTCGGTGTTGAACAGCCGCGGCTCGCGGAACGCGCCGAACACTCGATACTCTTTGAAGCCGAAATTCGCCGTGTCAGCCGTTGACTGCCCCGGCTCAGGCCGGAAGCTGATCCGCGCAAACAAGTTGATCGAGCGGTTCTTGCCGAACAGATTCCGGCGCCCGATCTCGAAAAACGCACGCGGGGCGATTTGCAGCTGCTCGACCGCCGCCCCGCTCTCCGCATCGGTCCTGGTGCTCGACAACGCCTCGAGCCCCCCGCCGTATCCGACGGTTGTGACCGGTGACTCCTCGAGGGTCACGACGAGATCGCGAGTCGTCTCGTCCCCGTGCGAAATCTGGCTGATCCGAACGCGCCTGAAGAGACCGAGCTCTGCGAGTCGCCGCTGAGTCTCACCGATGGCCGCAAGACCCAACGGATCACCGGCCTTGATCTGCACCTCGCGCTCAATCGTTTCCGTTTGAGTGCGCGCGTTGCCCACGATGAGCACATGATCAACACGCAGCTGCGGGCCTTCAACGACCGTGAACAGGACCTCCGCTCGGCTGCCGTCGCTGCTGATGCCGGGATTCCCCGTGATCGTGGCGCTCTGGTACCCGCGATTGGCGTAGGAGAGCTGCATCGTGTCGCGATCCACCGCCATCTGGGTCAGAAAGAACGGACGCCCTGGCTGCAGTCCGAGCCCCTGCAGAAGATCTGCGTCTGGAACGGAACCATTCCCTTGAATGCGAACTGTGTTCACGACGGTGCGAACGCCTTCTGTGACCTCGATTCTCACCACGACCGGCACGTCGCCGGCCGGGGGCTCATTGGGGAGGTCCACCAACGAAGAGACTCTCACGGCGGCAAACCCTTCGCGCTGATAGAAACTCTCGATCGCCGACCGGTCGGCTTCGAGGGTGGCATCTGAAAGCGGCTGCCCCGCCCGCACGCCCAGCCGGGGCAGTAGCTCCGACAACGATTTGAACCGGTTCCCCGACGTCCTGACTTCGGAAACACGATAGAGCGGGCCCTTGGCGATCGTGAATGTGACGAGCAGCTCGCCGTTGACCTCTTGCCGGACGTGCGGAGCCGACGCGTCGCGGTAACCGAGGCCCTGCAGGTACTCCACGATCCGATTGCTCGAGTCTTCGAGCAGGTCCTCATCGGCAGATGCCTCTTCGGCAATCGGGACAAGCTCATCGTGCTTGTCGCGCGGGATGGAATCGCCGTTGAAAATGACTTTGACCCTGGGCCCTTCGTTGACGCTCAGGACCAGATGCACGAGTCGATCGCCATTCTCGAACCGAGTGGTCAGCGTCAACTTCGCTTCGACATGGCCGCTGTCCCATTGGCTTTGCTGGTACTCCTGGATGCGCGTATTGAGGGCGTTGCGCTCGTATGCGGCCCCGGTTCTGATTCCCAACCGTTCGAGAACCTGCCGGGACGCGGCGCCCGCCGACCCCACCACCTGGATTTCGCCGATGTGGGTGCGATCGCCAGGAGCTACGGCGAGGATGAGCGTGGCGCGATCTGGGTCGTGTGCGATCTCCAGTCGAGGCGTGACCACAGCGTGCAGGTAGCCATGCTCACTGAGATCTTCTTCAGCGACGCGGGCAAGATCGAACCGGCGCCCCGAAGGGGGGGACGCGCCGTAGCGCTCGCTGACCGCCCGTTCCAGGCGGCCGACGTCGATACCGGGCAGCGTCATCGCACCGGCGAACTGGATCTTGCGGATGGGATGGAGCGGCACGAGCTCGTAGATCAATCGGACGCCCCCCTCCACAGGATCGGCCACGACGCGCACGTCTTCGAACCGACCCAGGGAGAACAGGTGGGTGACGCTTTCCCGCACGTCACGCATGGAGAGCGCGCTGCCGCTCAGGGTTTCAATCAGGCCGAGCACACGGGGGTCCGCGGTCGGTCGCCCCTCGATTTCGACGCGAATGATCGCGACCGACTTGCCAAGAAAATCCGCGACGTCCGCGCTCGCGGGTCCTGATGCGGTGAGCACGAGCGCGCCGGCCAGCCAGAGCGCCGCCGCCCGCATCAGAATATGTGCCTCACGCGGACTTCAATGGCGTAGGTCTGATCCTCGTTGCGCGACAGAATCCAGGAGAACCGGTCGCTTTCGTCGTATTCGAGCAGCAGAATCTGGTCGTTGATCGACGAGCTGAGGCTGCGTGAGAAGGTCAGGTACACGCGTTCCGACAATTGTTTACCGATCGTCACCCGCGCCGACGGATTGACGCGGGTCGTCGATGTCGACTGCGGATTCGCGTCGACGAGCGAGGGTGAGAGCTGAAACGTATCGACGCCGAAGGTCTGCTCCACCACGCGCCCGACGCCGGCCAATCCGATTTCCTGCGACAGGAGCTGCGTGGCCCTCGTGGTGAGGATGTCACGCTCGCGCTCATTCGGATTCTGCATCGCGCGGATTTCGGCGTTGTTCTGGTCGCGCCGGATGTCGCTGAAGAGCAGCGCCAGGACGTCACCCGCGGGCAGGGGCGGATCCGACTCGAGGGTCGGCTGCTGCAGCCGCTCCGTCGTGCCGGCCGCTCTCACGGTAACCCGGTAGGTTTGACCTGGAACCCGAACACTGGTCTCAGCTTCCACGTCAAAAAATGGATCGATGCGGAGCGGGTTGGTGAACTCGATCGCGCCCTTGGTCACGCGATAGCGCCGCCCTTCGAACGTCACTTCTCCGCGATCGACGTCGGCCCGTCCGAACAACAGTGGGCGATCGTAGGTTCCTCGGAGCTGTATGTCGGCGCTGGCCCACAGGCGAAACAGGTTGTTCTGAATCCTCAGCGTACCGGGCACGAGCACTTCGAGGTCGAACGTGACAGGGATCGGGGTTGGGGCCAGGGCGCCAGGCGCACGACTTCCCCCGAACTCAAACAAGCTCCCCGTCGGATTGATCGACCGGCTCCACAAAGCGTCCTTGACCGTCACCACGCCACCGAGCATCGGTGCCTTGAAGTTGCCGCGAATCGTCAAGTCGGCATCGACCGTCGAGCGCATGCCGTCGGGGTAACGTAGGTGCATATCCTCGCCCCGGGCAATGACGTTGAGATCGCCGGGCAGGTACCCATTCAGCCCGACGCGACCACCAAACTGAACCCGGCCATCACCAAGCCTCGCCGAGACATCGTCCAGTCGAATGCCGCTGGAGTCGAAGTGGATCGTCCCATTGATCGCGTCGAGCGAGTTCGGCAGCGAGAAGAGGCGGACCCGGCCGTCGACGATGGTGGCGCTGCCGGAAAACACTGGCTCGAACAGCGGGCCGTTGACGGCCGCCGTGAGCTCCGCCCGTCCCGACCCTCGCACAGTCGGGAAGAATCCCTGGAGGATGCCAAGATTCGCCTCTCCAGCCGCCTGCAGCGCAATTCGTTGATCGTGCAGTCCGATCGTCCCGCCGATCGTGAGCCGCGTGTCATCGCCAACGAGCTCCAGCTGACTGACGCGCACAATGTGCTCGTCGAGCGCCAGGCGTATGGGCCCGGCATTGTGGATGTCGTATTCGAACAGTCGCATCTCGAGGCTATCGACCGTACCGTCGACGAGCAGGTGGTCGACGTCAGCGAGCTCGCCGACCACTCGGATCGACCCACTCGCCACCGCCGTGGTATACGGCATCAGCTGCGGTACGAACAGCCGGACGTACGGATCCAGGGAACTGTCGTGGAACCGGAACGTGAGCTCAGAGTCCGCATGCGGCGTCAGGGCAATTCGACCGGTACCCGTAATCGCCAATCGCGGCGAGGCGACATCGATCTCGCCACTCAACTCCTCGCCACGCAGCGCCAGGTTCCCGGTGACTTCGCCGACGCTCTCCTCAGCCAATGCGAGATCGGCGACGTGGAACCGCGGTATGTCGTAGCTTGGGAAGTCGAACATCCCGCTCCCACCGGCGGTAAAGTCGAGCAGACCAGTGGGTCGCACCTCTGGGTATGCGAAAAGGGTGACCTGATCCATCGGAATGCCGCGGGCATCCACGTTGAACGAATACGTCGAGTCCCAGCCGACGTACGCCGCGCCGGTCATCGTTCCGGCACCCTTGGTCACTTTGACACCGTCCAACCTCACGCCGACGCCATCGAATCGAAGGGCCGCTGTCCCCTGGTCGAAGGGTTCGCCGTAAGCCACCCCGGACGCGATCGTCATCGACCCGAATCCCAAGGGATGCTCGTACTCGCCGGACAACTGGAACTCTCCGGATAACCGTCCCGACACCGGGTAGTCATCGATCTCGAACGCGTGCCGGAGGCTCTCGAGGTCGCGGCCAGTCACCCGGAATCGTGCGTCGAGTTCCTGTCCGCCGTCGCGGCGGGGATAGCCAAGCGAAAAGCGACCGTCGGCGCGAATCTCTGAGTCATTCCGTCGGACCGTGCCGTCGGTCACGGTCACATAGTTGTTCTCGACGACGATTCGGGCGGACCCGTCACCCCAGAGCGTGTCCCACCCGCGGATGTCTTCGCCAGAAAAAAGGCCCTCCACCCGAGGGCGTCGAAACGGACCGGTCATGACACCGTCGAATTCGCCGCGACCTCCAAAGGTCACCGCGCCGGTTCGCGATCCGAAATCGGTCATGATCCCCGCAAGCACGAGCTGACTCTCCTGCCAGTCGCTGCTCGTCACGTGGAACTTCAGCCTCGCCTGGGAGGTCCACTCCGTGGTTCCCTCGAAAGCGACATTGGTCCGTTCAGTGACGAAGCGTCCGTCGCTCAAATAAACCTGGTCCGGATCGAATCGGTAGGTCGCCGACCCGGCGATCGGCAGATGCGTCGAGAGTGGCATCGGCGCAAACGGCCCCCACTCGTGGCGTGCGTGCTGCGCATCAGCCGCCCGCGCGAGCGCGAGAGACGGCGGCATCGGATCGACGCCTGCGGGCGGGGTGACGACGATCTGGCCTTCCCCTACGCTCTCGCTGGTCCTGCCCAGCGGCCATTCGAGTAGGTTGCGGCCGGCGGCGCTTCCTGCGAAGCGGAGTCCTGCCAGTTCCTGAAAGTCAGTGAACTCAGCGAGGTCCACTCCGGTGTACGACGTCTCGAACCGGGCCGTCGGTCGCACATGGCTGCCGAGAGGCTTGATTGAAAACGTGAAGCCTGCGTCGCCGCCCGAAAAACGAGATCCGGCATCCCAGAGGTCGAAGAGCTCTTTGTTCCAGTGCAATGAGCCATACAAACCCGGGAACCTGTAGTCGTAGACGCCGGCCATGTCGCTGGCGAAACGTCCCGTCAGATCGTGTCCGCCCTTGAAGAGATGGAAGACGCCAGTGAAATCGGCTTCGCCGGTCAGCGGCCAGTCCTCGCGGGCAAAAAACAGCTCACGCATGCGTTGAAACTGGACACGCGATTTGACGTTGTATGTCTGTTCCGGCCAGTGCGCCATGTCGAGCACGCCGGTCGCAATCGACTCCGCGCCATCGGTCTTCATGTCGACGTGGGTCAGACGAAGCGTGTCGCCGTCGATAACGAACCGGATCTTCAGGTTCGACCACATCGGCACGTACTCCTGAATCGCAATGGAGCCGCCCTTCGATGTCACCTCGCCGCTGTATTTCGGGAGGTTGCCGATGCTGAGTCTGATATCGGGCGCGACGACCGACCACGGAGTTTCGTGATCCTCGTACTTGAACTGTCCGCCCGACCCGCGAAAGTGCTGGACCGTCACGGCATAGGGTCTGGGGCCGGTGGATCTCCTGGTGCTCCGCTTGAACCGCGGAAAACTATCACCGTCTTCCCATTTCTCGACGAGCATCTGCCAGTCGATGAGCTCGACCGACGTCACAGTGATGTTGGGCCTGCGCGCAATCGCCGGCCACCAGTCCATCGAGGCATTGAGGCGTTTCGCGGTGAAGAATGGCCGGTCCGAAGGAGCGCGTCCGTCGATCCTGAAATCGTCCAGCTCCACCCGGCCGAGCATGAGTGCTGAGAGCACGTTGACTCTCATCGCCCCAATGTGAACGGGACGCTGCACCTGATCGGAGAGATAACGCGCCGCCGGGCCACGCGCCCACGGCCCGATGTCAACGGTCAACGAACTGACAACGGCGGCGCCGAGAACGGCAATCACAATCCCCAGGCCCCGGCTGACGTACCAGATCACGGGATGGCGACGGAGTTCCTTGAACCACTTCAACATTTACGTGGCGTGCGCTGCGATGACCGCGAGCAACTCGCTCGCGTCAACCGACTGGCCCTCCCGGACATGGATCACCTCGATAACGCCGTCTCGTACGGCGCGCAGTTCGTTCTCCATTTTCATCGCTTCAATCACGACAATGGGCTGGCGCGGTTGAACCGTATCCCCCTGCTTGACCAGGATACGAACGATCTTACCGGGCATCGGCGCCAGCACTCGCTGCAAACCGCTTCCCGCGTGCAGGCCATCGGTTCGACGTTCGGCCCGACGGCGGCCATTCATTGCCACCATCACCGACTTGGTCCCAACGTTGACAGCCAACTGCCCGGACCCTCTGTCGGGAACGACGGTCACCTCGTGGCTGGTGGTCGTCGGCCTGGAGCCTGGCTTCTGGCCCACGGTCCCGTCGATCAGCAGGGACATCGACTGGCCGTCCACGCGCTGCGCATCGACCGAGCATCGGTTCCCATCGATCTCGACCATGAACTTGCCGTCCGCGCGATGGACCGTCGCCCGTCGAATCCGGCCGCCGATCTCGATCTCGTATTGCACCTTAGAGTTCTCTGGACGAGGCGCCGCGCAGCCCTTCGAGACGCGCCCGGATCTTCCAACCCTGACCGCGGGGTTCGGGCGTCCCGTTCCCCGACCCGGACGGCGTGAGTGCGGACGGCGACAACTCGGCCTGCAGTGCGGCGGCCACCGCCGCGACGTGCTCGTCCTCTTCAGCGGCTTCGAAGAAGGGACGCCCGTTGCGGCGTTTGAGCAATTCGTCGAGATACGTCGTATGAAACCGGCCCTCGATGAAATCCGGCTGATCAGTGAGCCAGGCAAAGAACGGCAGCGTGGTCTTGATGCCGGCCACGAGATACTCGTTCAGCGCGCGGCGCAGACGGCAAATCGCGGCAGGACGATCCTCCGCCCATACCGCCAGCTTCGAGATCATCGGATCGTAGAAGACCGGGACGTCCATCCCTGGGGCCGCGCCGCTATCGTCACGGATGCCGGGACCGGAAGGCTGACGCAAGCTGGTGATGCGACCAGGGGACGGGAGAAAGTTGTTGTCGGGATCCTCCGCGTAGACGCGGCACTCGAAAGCATGTCCAATCGGGGAGATGAGCTGCTCGGCCCGAAGGTCAAGCCGCTCTCCACGGGCGATGCGCAACTGCCAGCGAACGAGATCGACGCCGGTGACAAGCTCGGTAACCGGATGCTCCACCTGCAAGCGGGTGTTCATTTCGAGAAAATAGAAGCGGCCATCCTCATCGAGCAGGAACTCGATCGTTCCCGCGTTGGTATACCCAACCGTGCGGGCCACAGCTGTCGCCGCCGAGGTCATTTGGATCCGGAGGCTTGGGGTGACGGCCAGCGACGGCGACTCCTCCAGTACTTTCTGATGCCGCCGTTGGATCGAGCATTCGCGCTCAACGAACGGAAGGATGGTCCCGTGATGGTCGCCGAGCAGCTGCACTTCAACGTGACGTGGACGCACGAGCTGGCGCTCGAAGTACACGGCTGTGTCGCCGAAGGCCGAACCCGCTTCCGATCGGGCGGCGCGTATGGCCCCCGCGAGGTCCTCCGGATCGACAACCGTGCGCATGCCCTTTCCGCCGCCGCCGGCAACCGCCTTGACCAACAGGGGAAACCCAATGGAAGCCGCGAGCCGCATGACCTCGGCGTCCGGCACATCCACACCAACGGGTGTCGGCGTGCCCGGAACCACCGGCACGCCCGCCTTGATCGCCGCCGTACGCGCGGCGACCTTGCTGCCCATCAGCCCAATGGCCTCGGGGCTCGGGCCGATGAAGATGAGTCCCGCGTTACGCACCGCCTCTGCGAAGCCTGCATTCTCCGCGAGAAAGCCGTACCCAGGATGGATGGCGTCCGCTCCCGCGCGGCGGGCGGCGTCAAGGATCCGGTCGATTCGCAAATAGCTTTCGCTCGGAGCGCTCGGCCCGATGAAGTACGCCTCGTCGGCGTAGCGCACGTGAGGCGCCAGTCGATCACACTCCGAGAACACAGCAGCGCTCGCCACTCCCATCTCGTGGCACGCGCGCGCGATGCGGACCGAAATCTCGCCCCGATTGGCGATCAGGATCTTTTGCAACTGTAACTATTCTATCGGCTTACAGGCAGGCGTGGCTGAGCTCATTCTACCGCGTTCTCGGACTCGACACCGGTCAAATTACAGGGGGATGTTTCCGTGTTTCTTGGGCGGGTTGTGGTCTCGCTTGCCCTCGAGGTTGCGGAGCGCCGTGATCAACTTCCGGCGAGTTTCCCGCGGTTGAATGATTTCGTCCAGATACCCTCGGGCGGCGGCCACATAGGGATTCGCGAATTTCTCTCTGAATTCTTCGACTTTCTCGGCGCGGGCCGCCACCGGGTCCACCGCCAGGTCCAGCTCCCGCTTATACAGAATGCTGACGGCTCCTTCCGGCCCCATGACCGCGAGTTCCGCGGTTGGCCAGGCGTAGTTGAAATCCGTCCGCACGTGCTTGCTCGACATGACGCAGTACGCGCCGCCGTAGGCCTTGCGCGTGACGACGGTCACTTTCGGCACGGTTGCCTCCGCAAACGCGAAGAGCAGCTTGGCGCCATGCCTGATGATGCCGCCGTACTCCTGAACCGTGCCCGGCAGGAATCCGGGCACATCCTCGAAGGTGACCAGCGGGATGTTGAAGGCGTCGCAACACCGGACGAAGCGCGCTCCTTTGACCGACGCATTGATATCAAGCGTCCCTGCCAGCACCGCTGGTTGATTGGCCACAATCCCCACCGAGCGGCCGTCCAACCGAGCGAACCCGACAATGAGATTACGCGCATAGTGCTCTTGCACTTCGAGGAACCGTCCGTCATCGGCAATCGTTTGGATGAGATCCAGCATGTCGTACGGCTGATTTGGCGACGCCGGCACGAGACGATCCAGCGATGCATCCTCGCGGTCGGGCGGATCCTCGGTGTGCCGACGCGGAGCGTCCTCCAGGTTGTTCGACGGCAGGTATGAGAGAAGATCCCGGACCAGCGCCAGGCATTCGGGATCGTCATCGGCGGCAAAGTGCGCCACCCCGCTGGTCGCGTTGTGCGTCATGGCACCGCCGAGCTCTTCCTTGGTGACCTCTTCGTGCGTCACGGTCTTGAGTACGTCTGGACCGGTCACGAACATGTAGCTCGTGTTCTTGACCATGAGCGTGAAATCGGTGATCGCCGGGGAGTAGACCGCCCCGCCTGCACACGGACCCATGATCGCGGAAATCTGCGGGACCACGCCCGAGGCCAGCGTATTCCTCAGAAAAATGTCCGCATAGCCGGCGAGAGAGACGACGCCTTCCTGAATACGCGCGCCGCCGGAATCATTCAGACCGACGATCGGCGACCCAAGTTTCATCGCCAGATCCATGATCTTCACGATCTTCGCCGCGTTGGTTTCGGACAATGATCCGCCAAACACGGTGAAGTCCTGCGCGAACGCGAACACCTGGCGCCCATCCACGAGTCCATGGCCGGCAACCACCCCATCGCCCGGAATGATCTGATCGGCCATCCCGAAGTCGCGGCACCTGTGGGTGACCAGCTTGTCGAGTTCCTCGAATGTGCCGGGATCAAACAGCAGGTCGATTCGTTCGCGGGCCGTCAGCTTGCCGGCGGCGTGCTGACGTTCGAGGCGTTCCGCGCCACCACCGAGTTCAGCGCGCCGTTCGAGCGCATCGAGGATGTCTTTGGGTTTCATCAGAAATGGAATTGGGCCAGTCCTAGCCTCTGGCTGTCGCCGCCTGAGCCTTCTCCCAATCCTTCAGGAATTTCTCGAGCCCGATACTCGTCAGCGGATGGTTGAATAGCTGATCGATGACGGCTGCCGGGCAGGTGCAGATGTCCGCACCCATTCGCGCCGCCTCGACGATGTGAATCGGGTGACGGCAGCTCGCGACGAGCACCTCGGTGCCGAACTCATAGTTATCGAAAATATCGACGATTTCTCGAATCAGCTCCATGCCGTTGGTCGCGACGTCGTCCAGCCGCCCGACGAACGGGCTGACAAAGGCAGCGCCTGCCTTCGCGGCCAGCAGCGCCTGTGCGGCAGAGAAGACCAAGGTGACGTTCACGCGATGACCTTCGCCGGAGAGAGTCTTACAGGCACGTATGCCGTCGCGCGTCAGCGGCACCTTGACCACCATGTGTGGATCGATGGCCGCGATGTCATGTCCCTCACGCATCATGCCGGCGAAATCGGTCGCCACCACTTCCCCGCTGACCGGGCCCTTGACGATGTCGCAGATTTTCTTGAGGTTCTGGCGGTAGTCCCCCGGCTCCTTCGCGAGCAGCGACGGGTTCGTCGTAACGCCATCGATAATGCCGATGAGAGTGAGGGTCTCGATGTCCTTGATGTTTCCGCTGTCGATGAATAGTTTCATAGAGACTCCGCTTCAACCGGGTTGACCAATTCCCCAATCCCTTCGACGACGACGCTGACCACGTCGCCATGTGCGATTGGGCCGATGCCTGAAGGCGTCCCCGTCGAGATGACGTCGCCTGGCTCGAGCGTCATGACGAACGTGATGAACTCCACCAGGTGTTCGATGCCGAAGATCAGCTGGGAGGTCGAGGACGCTTGCCGCCGATCGCCGTTCACTCGCGTCTCGATGGAACGTGGAGCGCCGTCCGCTCCCGTCGCAATGCAGGGGCCAATCGGCGCGAAGGTGTCAAACCCTTTGCACCGCGTGTACTGCGACTCCTTGTTCTGCAGATCCCGCGCCGTCACATCATTCAAGCACGTGAGGCCGAAGATGTAGTCCCACGCCTTCGCGCGCGGCACACGATGGGCTCTCCGCCCGATGACGATGGCCAGTTCGCCTTCGTAGTCGACTCGCCCAACCCCCGGAGGCAGCCTGATTGGCGCGCCTGGATCGATCACCGCCGTCGAAGGCTTCAGAAACAGCAGCGGCTCCGCCGGAAGCGGCTTCCGAACTTCAGCCGCATGGTCTTTGTAGTTCAGACCGACACAGACGATCTTCGAGGGCCGAACCGGTGCGAGGAGGGTCACCCCTTTGAGTCCACCGCGAATCGGCGCACCCAGTGAGTATCCGGCAAAGATGTCGCCGTTCGACGGGTCTGCGACGTGAAGATCACCACCGCGATCGACGGCGAAGAGAAGCGTGCCTTCGTGTAGCACTCGATACAGGCGATCCATCGCGGACATTCTAGCTGAAAGCTGAGATCCGAACGGCTGGGGCAGTCAGCGTGCGCTTGCCTCAACCGGCGGCGACGGCGCGCTCACATTGCCCGCCTTGTCGACGGCCCGCAGCGCATACACGTACCGCACGCCCGATGGCACAGAGTCCTTGAAGGTGGTCTCTTGAATCGGCGCCGGCGTAATCACGGCGAGTGAATTGCCGGGAAACGCACTCCGCATGACTTCGTAACCCGCGAGATCCTTCTCGGCGTTCGCATCCCAGGTCAAGTCGATCGCTCCGTCAGAGGCCACCGGCGTCAGACCAACCGGAGGAACGGGCGCAAATGTGTCCACCATCCTGATACAAGCCCTTGGGCTCACCTCGCTCTCGGATGCCAGGCCATCACGGATCGCAAGCGAGCTGACCGCATAACAGCGTTCCACATCCCACTCGACTCGAGGATCGACGAACCGGGCCTCCGTGATCGGCGCCTCGGTGAGACGGGTTTCGGGATTGGCACCGGGAGTTGCGGGCGCGGCAAGCTCATAAACATGATAGCTCGTGCCCGTCGATGCTGGCGTCCATGTCAGTGTCACCCGAGTCTCGTCGTAGGTGCCGTCCAGTTTTGCGGGCGCCAGGGGCGCGGGACCGAGCGCAACGGCGACACGCCTGGAGAGCAGGCCTCGGCGCCCGCTCGTGCTGATGCCCACAGCAATGTAGAACCTCGCGGAAGGAGCCCCCGCACCAGTTCCTGGCTCGAGAGGCAGAACTTCGCGAACGTGCGCCATGATTCCCTGGTCCAGCCCGGACCCTTCCAGCGGCTCGACGTCGGCATCGGGCTCGTCAGGTTCAACCACGGCATTCGGATCGCGAGGAGCCTTCACCGATACACTCGCCACCTTCGTCCCGAGCTTCAGCAGCGCATCATCCGCAACTGTGGGCGAACCGGTGAGCGCATAGATCTCGACCCGCGCGATATTGGCGGGACGCGTGCCATCGGTGTTCGTGGCGGGAACGGTGAAGTGCAAATCGGCATGCGCGCCCCGACGCTCGGCCGCGAAATCGGCGGGTGCGACGGGGACTCGCACCAGCGGGGGGAGCGGATCGCCTTTCTGGCCACAACCCGACAACATGGCGACCGAGCAGATCAGGACCACGACTGCCGGTCGAGCGTTCACAGAATGTACCGTGACAGGTCTTCGTTCTTCACGATGTCCGCGAGCATCCGGATGACGTAGGCTTCGTCGATCACAACCCGCTTCTCGAGCAGGTCGGGGCCCTCGAAGGAGATCTCATCGAGCAGCTTCTCCATGACCGTATGGAGCCGGCGGGCACCGATGTTCTCCGTACGCTCGTTCACGACCGTTGCATAGTCAGCGATCCGGTGAATCGCATCATCTGTGAAGATCAGATCAATCCCTTCAGTTTCCATCAACGCCATGTACTGCTTGACGAGGGCGCTGCGCGGCTCGGTGAGAATCCTGACAAATTCCTCCTTGCCGAGTGCTTCCAGTTCGACCCGAATCGGAAAGCGCCCCTGCAGCTCCGGAATGAGATCCGATGGCTTCGAGACGTGGAATGCACCAGCGGCGATGAAGAGGATGTGATCGGTTCGCACCATCCCGTATTTCGTATTCACCGTGGTGCCCTCGACAATCGGCAGGATGTCGCGCTGGACCCCTTCCCGGCTGACGTCTGGACCGTGGCTGCCTTCACGTCCGGAAATCTTGTCGATTTCATCGATGAAGATGATGCCTGCCTGCTCGACTCGTTCGACGGCCGTTCGCGCCACGCTGTCCATGTCGATAAGCTTCTGCTCCTCTTCCTGGGCGAGAAACTCGAGCGCCTCGGGTACCCTCAGCTTGCGTTTCTTCGTCTTGCCTTGAAAGAGCCCGGGCAGCATGTCCTTGAGATTGATGTCCACTTCTTCAACCGACGACCCGGTGATGATTTCGACTGAGGGGAACGCCTTCTCGCGGGCATCCACCTCGACGACGCGGGTGTCGAGCCGCCCGCTGCGAAGCTGATCTCGAAGTCGCTCGCGCGTCTGGATCTGGTGTTCGCGGGTCGCCGCAGGGTCCTCATCCGACGCTGGTCGTGTGGGTGGAAGCAGAATGTCGAGGAGCCGTTCCTCTGCGTTTTGAGCGGCCTTGCTGCGAACCTCTTCGAGCTTTTCCTCGCGGACCATATCGACGCCGAGCTCGACCAGATCGCGGACCATCGATTCCACGTCGCGACCGACATATCCCACTTCGGTGAACTTCGAGGCTTCAACTTTGACGAACGGCGACTGCGCGAGCCTGGCGAGCCGGCGGGCAATCTCGGTCTTGCCGACTCCAGTGGGCCCGATCATCAGAATGTTCTTCGGCGCGATCTCTTCAGCAAGCTCGGGTGCGAGCTTTTGACGACGCGTGCGGTTGCGCAGCGCGATCGCCACGGCACGTTTCGCGGCCGCCTGTCCAATGACGTACTTGTCGAGCTCCGCCACGATTTGCCTGGGTGTGAGTGCCTCGCTTGAGGTCTGCGTCGTTTCCGGCAGATAGATTGGCACGGCTGGCTTTCTAAGTCCCGGCAACCGTCACAGCTCTTCGACTGTGAGGACCGCGTTCGTGTAGATACAGATCTGCCCGGCTATCGCCATCGCGCGCTCCGCGATCGCCCGGGCATCCAACTCAGTGTTACCCGCGAGCGCCTTCGCTGCGGCCAACGCGTAAGGGCCACCCGATCCAATCGCCACGATCCCATCGTCGGGCTCAATGAGGTCGCCCGTGCCTGACAGGAGAAACGTGGCGCTCTTGTCGAGCACAATCAGCATGGCTTCGAGGCGGCGAAGAATGCGATCGCTGCGCCAATCCTTGGCCAGTTCCACAGCGGACCGCTCGAGATTGCCACGATATTGCTCCAGCTTCGACTCAAAGCGGGCGAAGAGCGCGAAGGAATCGGCTGCGGATCCGGCAAACCCGGCAAGAATGCGATCGTTGTAGAGCCGCCTAATCTTGCGAGCGCTCGTCTTGACGACCGTCGGGCCAAATGTCACCTGACCGTCGCCCGCGAGTACGGCTCGCTCACGATGCCGCACGGCAAGGATGGTCGTGCTATGGAACATGGGTTTTCTGACTCTATCGGCCGGACGATCTGAGTGTCAAGAAAACGAGACGCGTGATGTGCTCGCCCGATGACGAAGAGTTCTTCCTTCCAACGCGCTGTCGTCATTCGCTGAAGCTTTTCATGCGATTGGTTACGGTCCGGCTGGCAATGGGATTGCTCAGGGCGATGCGGTGCAACCAGGAAACGGTGCCACAATGGGGGCAGGACGCGAGGCACAACAATGAAACTTCCGACACCTGATGGTTGGGCTTTGATGGCAGCCTTGGCAGTGGCGCTCGCGGCTTCTTCCCCTGCCGCGGCACAACGGGCAGTCCCACGGGGTAGTTCCGGTGGAAGCGGGTCAGGAAGCGTTTCCTCACAGGGTGGAGGCGGTGGGGGCTCCGCTCCCGTGGGCGCCCGCGCTCCCTCGACTCCCCGGGGCAACGGCGGATCGTCACCCTCCACGGCTGAGACGAAGCCCGGGAGCGGATCTAGCACTGCAACATCGGGTGGAGGTTCGGGCCGGGCGGTCCCTTACGGTCGTCCCCGTGAAAGTAATGCCACTGGCGTGGCGACCGTACGAACGTCGCCGCCCCTTGGAGATGATTGGGGGGGGAACTACCCGAACCACTATTACGGCTACCCGAGCCACTACTACGGCTACCCGGCCTACTACTACCCCTACTACCCTCTCGGCTACTACCCATGGGGATATGGAGGTTTTGGTTTCGGTTTCGGCTGGAACTACGGGGGCTTCTACGGGAGTGCATTCTACGGTCCCGGTTACTACGGAGGCCTTTACGACTATTGGGGTTACGGGTACCCGCGAGACTACTCCATTGGCTACGCGGACGACGGTGCGGTTCGACTCAGGATCAATCCGAACAGTGCATCGGTGTTCGTCGACGGATACTTTGCGGGACAGGTCACTGAATTCGACGGCACCTTTCAAAGGCTGCACGTTGAACCCGGTCCCCACCGCATCGAGGTTCGAGCTGACGGCTTCGAACCTCTCTCCTTCGATGTGCGCATCCTTCCGGGCCGCACGGTCACCTACTCGGGAGAGCTGAAGAAATAGGAGCGTCGAGGCAGGTTCGGGTTTAGGGCTTCGGCCGACCCTGAGCCCGCTTCATCCACCAGTAGACAGGAATCCCGGCGGCGATGATGAGCAAGCCCGCCGCTGACGGGCCCCAAGCCGTCCCCGTACTGACTGGGCGGACCAGGTCGTTCCACAACGCATTCGCCACAATCGCCAGACTCGCCACCGCGAAGACGGCAGGTGCCACCGGATAGCCGAGCGCCTTGAACGGCCGCGGCGCATCAGGTTCGCGGCGGCGCAAGACGAACACCGCCGCGACGGCGATGCCCGCGAACAGCACCACCGCGAATCCCGTGTAGTTCGTCAATGTGCGCGCGCCTCCGGACAGGACCAGGATCCCGCTCCACGCGGCCTGGGCCACAATCGACGCGGCAGGCGTCTGAAACCGCGGATGTACTGTCGCCGCGCTTCGGAAGAACAATCCGTCCCGTGCCATCGCGTAGTACACGCGTGGCCCAGCAAACGTCATCGCGCTGATACTCGCGGCAATGCTGATGATCGAGACGATGCCCATCACATCGCCCGCACGTACGCCGAGCAGGCGGTCGGCGATCACGTCAAGCACGCTTCCCTGCACTTGCGCGAGCTCACCTACGGGCAGTACGTACAGATACAGCACGTTCAACAGGGCGTAGATGCCAATCACGACCAGCGTGCCGCCGCCGAGGGCACGCGGCAGATTGCGGCCCGGCTCGCGGACTTCTTCAGCCAGGTACGCAGCTGCGTTCCAGCCCGAGTAGGTGAACATCACGGGAATGAGCGCGAGGAGCCATGTGGCGCCATTGACGGGTCCGGCCACCAGCTCAAGGTTCGCGACCGATCCGGTACCGACGCTCAGTCCGAGGGCGATGAAAATCAGCAGCGTCGACACCTTGAGCGCCGCGAGCACGTTGCCAACCAACCGGCCCGGACCAACTCCTCGCAGATGAATCCACGCCATCAGCGCAATCGCCGTCAGGGCGACCAGCGCCTGCCGGGAGACGACCAGTGGCACGTATGGAAGCGGAAGTGTGAGAATCGGCCTGGCATCACCGGCGGCCGGAACGAACCGGCCGACGTAGTCGGCCAGCACAACGGCGCTCGCCGCGATCGCGCCCGAGAAGCCAGCGACAAAGGAAGTCCATCCGGTGAGGAATCCGGCCAGTCGTCCATACGCCGCGCTCAGATAGACGTATTCGCCGCCGGCGCGCGGACGCAGCGTGGCCAGCTCGGCGTACGCCATCGCGCCCGCAAATGCGAGGAGGCCGCCGGCGAGCCATGTGGACAGGAACAACCAGGGATGAGGTACCGCCGCCGCGACCAGGGGCGGCGTGAACAGAATCCCGCCGCCAATCACATTCGAGATGACGACTGCGGCGCCGTCAATCGGACCGAGCCTCCGGCCGAGGGATGGTTCGCTCACACGAGCGGCATCACGGTGTCAGCAACCGCCGTTCAACCGGGTAGTCGCCTACGCGCGTCCACTGTACTGAGCCGTACTTGGCGGCCAATTCGACCTTCGAGTCCACAAAGTGCGGGTTTTTGAGCATCTCCGCGCGCGGCTCCAGGCCGGTATAGCCAAGCGTCGATTGAATCGTGAAGGCTTTCGAGGTCGCTCCCGGCGCGAGTCCCTCAGACTGCGCGACGATCACATAGCCGCTGCCCCACTCTTCCTTGGCGCTGTCGACGCGGCGAAAGGCGGCATTCACCTGGAGCGCGATGAGTTTCTGATCCGACAGATTCTTCAGCTTGAAGGTAATGGAGGGCACCAGCTTGTTCTGGCCGTTCACGATCCCCACGTCGATCAATCCCGTCGACGCATCGACAACCTGCAGCCCTTTTGTGAGGTCAACGGCCGGCGCGCACGCGGACGAGGCGACCGTCAACAACAAGAGCAGCCAAATCGGCGCACGCATGCGCGGTATTCTAATTCACTTTGATTTGAACGCGTTTGCGTGCTTCTTCACGCGAGATCTGTCGGGCCAGGAGAGCGATCAGGTCCTCGCCGCGCACGCTAATCTGGATGGTCGGAGACTCCGTGTCGGCCGGGCTCAATCGAGAGGCGCCCTCCTTACCGCGGGCCGCAACTGTAAACCAGTCCGTCGGTTCGAGGCGAAGCCCGCTGCTATGGTCCAGAATGGCTTCGATCACCGCTTCGGCCACCTCAGTGCGATAGACGCCCTGCGGATCGCTCAGAATGGGATCGACGGCGCCACCCGGGGTCCTGTCGTTGGCCGTCGAGGACGCCGCGCCAGCGAGTGACTGCGCACCAGTCCGGGTGGCCTGCCCGCCAGAAGGCGGGACGCTCGTAGCAGTGACCGGGCCGAGCTGCATCTCGATGCGCTGCAGCGCCTGGCGCACGTTGGTGCTGCCATTCGACTCGATGAACGCGCGGACATCTCGGAGGGCGCTGTCAAGTCCGAGATCGTTTTGATCAAGCGTGCGGAAGACCCACGGAAGCGTCTCCTCGAGGTCTGGCATGTCGATGTAGAAGAACACGCCGTACCCGCCAAGTCGGATGCCTCGCACCCGTACTTCCTCACTTAATAGCATGTCACCGGAGACCACCATCCGGGCTCGATCGCGTGTCACTTTCGCACCGTGCTCCGCCGCCCGCTGCAGAATGCTCTCCATCAGGCCAATCTGGTACCGATCTCGGAGGACCGCCGCCTGAGGCACGTCAGGCCGAGGAGGGCTCTGCGCCAGCACCGGGGCTATCGTCCCGAACATCACGCCACCCACCAACAGTGCAACGATCGTCTTCATGGCCGCTCCCATCCCAATCCCCAATCCCTAATCCGTAATCCCTGCTCTTGGTCCTATTGCTTTTGTGTCAACCGCACCTGCAGTGACCTGATGCTCTCTCTTTGCTGTTGCACGGCCAGCCCGGTGTTGTTGGACAACGTATTGAGGTTGCGCTCAACGCGTGCCAGGTCGGCGGTTCGCTGAGTTTGGAAGTCCCTGTAGAGGGCCGCGATACGAAGCGCCAGCTCGTTTTCCTGCTTGCGCTCGCTCTCCGCGACGAGCGTGCGGACTCGCCGAACGGCCGTCGGATTCGCCGCCGCGTCTTCGATTTCACGGCGCAATGTTTGCTCGAGCGTGGCCAAATCAGCCTGCGTGACGCTGGCCGCCGTAACCCCCGCCGCAACGACCGGCGCCACAGGTGTTGGGGCGGCGTTCTCCACTGATTTGAGCCACCCCGTTCGAACGGACAATCCTTCCTGGTTGTACTTGATGTCGATATTCGCGGCCCCTGCTGCAGCTCCGAGGAACAGCATCGCCGCAAGCGCCTGCATCCAGGTCGGCACATCGTACCAGGGGCCTCGCGTTCCCGCGCGATCGTTTGGTGGGCCAGGCATCGGGTTCGTCAACATCTGAGCAGGCTCGGGCAGCACCCATTGCTCCAGGCGCGCCCGAACGGTCCCCAATCCGGCGAGTTCAGTCGAACAGGCTTCGCATGTCGCCAGGTGTGACTCGAACGCGCTTCGCTCGTCTGGCTCGACATCGCCGTATAGATACGCGACGAGCGCTTGTTCGCGGTCGCCTCGATAGCTGCAGAATCTCTCACTCATGACTATCCTCATTGAATCCGAACGACAACCGGATTATCGGCGCACTGCCGGATCCTTGGCTCCGCCCCTCGACATCGCTCCATTCTTGACCAGTTCGCGCCGAACCACCGTCAGGCCTTGATACAGCCGCGTCTTGACAGTGCTCAACGGACAGCCCAGCAGGTCGGCGATTTCTTGAAAGGTGAGACCGTGATACTCCTTCAGAACAATGGCCGTCCGCTGTTCCTCCGGAAGTGTGGCCATCACGCGCTCGACTACCCGTGACAAATCCCGCCGCGCGATCAGGTCCTCGATCGACTCGGAGGGCTCCACGGCTGCCGCCAGCTCCATCAGGTCGACATCCTCGGGTGGCTGCGCAATCGGGGCGCGACGTTCGCGCCGCATCAGGTCGCGGCAGAGGTTCAGGGCAATTCGATATAACCACGACGAAAACTTTGCCTGTCCTCGGAATCCAGGAAGGCCGCGGAAGGCTCGCAAGAACGTTTCCTGGCAGATATCACGGGCGTCCTCCTCGCGGCCAAGCGTCCGGTAGGCGAGGGCATAGATCGGCCGTTCCCATCGCAGGATGAGCTGATTGAAGCTCTCGGCATCGCCGCGAATCGATCGCGCGACGAGCTCTTCGTCCGTCCACGTCATTCGGAGCGCGGATGGCCCTCGTTTCTCTTTGGGTTAGACGATCCTGGCCCTCAGACAGTCGGTACGAAATGCTGCCAATCCATCCGGTGCCATCCATTACTTTAAGTCTTTTGGAGTCTGCCTGTTACCGCGGGCCAATCGGCGCAGTCTCGGTCAGTTGGCGGGGGTGAAGCCTTCGCGTTACAATCGGCTGCGCCCCGCGACTCCAGTACCCGCTGATGCCCCACGACACACGAACTCGACGTTTGACGCGTCCCGTCACCGGTGCGGCCGGGCCGGGTTCTGGCGATCCGGCGACTGCGGTTCGACCACTCATTTCTCTCCTCGCCCGCACACCGAGACTGATCGATTTGCTCCCCGTCCTTCACCAGCAGGCGCTCGACGCCACTGGCGGCATCTGCTCGCTCCTGTTCGAATTCAACCCGCGCAATGGCGTGCTCCAAGCCACGTCGGGCTTTGGACTCGACGAGCTGTGTACGGATCCGTGGGCACCGGGACCTTCAGAGCACGGCCTCGTCAGTGACGCCTTTTCTCGGCGCGCACCCACCCTTGTCAGCGACCTCGACCGGCAGATGCCCGATCTCGCAGCTCGCCTGGGGGTGCCGGCCGCCTTGCTGATCGCGCTCGCCCAGGGCCCCGTGCGTTTCGGACTTCTGGCCATCGGCCTGCCGGTCGCGGCACTTTCGTCAGCTCAATCGATGACCTCGAGCGCTGACGGTGCAATCGAAGTCGCAGACGCGTTTCTGGCAACCCTCGAGATCTTCCGGCTGCGTCAGAAGGAAGAACTGCAGCGCGATCTTCGCGATCTCCTTGACGAGTTTGGCAGCAGCCTATCCGCCACACTCAATTTGTCGACGGGACTTGAGGTCTTCTGTCTGGGCGCAAATCGCTTGTTTGGCGCCGATCGGACCTCGACGTGGATTCATGACCGACGCAGCCGCAACCTGGTGCTACAGGCATCCTCGGATCCTGAGCACATCATGCGCGGGGCGCAGGTGAGCGTTGACGACGTCCTGGCCCCGGCGGCGGCCGCGATGCGCCGAGCGCGGGCAGAAATCCATCCGAGCGCCGGCGATCTGCCAACCAGCACTGTGACGGTTCCGCTTCGGGGATGCCGCCGCGCCCTCGGCACGATCGTCTTCGACGGCGTGCGCGTCGAGACTGGCGGCGAGCTGGATCTCCTGGATCGCGCTGACGAACTGGGACGCCAGCTGTCGAGCGCGGTCGAGAACATGCAGCTGCTCGAGGACGTCCGACAGGCACACCGGGAGCTGCAGAATGCCTTCGACTCCATCTCCCATCTTGTCGTCGTCTGCGACCGCCGGGGTCGCATTGTCCATGCAAACGAGGCGTTTGCGAATCGTTTGAAGCAGACGCGCGATCAGCTGCTCGATCGCCCGATCGCCGAATGCATCGGGCCGGAACTTGCGGCGTGGCTCGCCGCGCAGGAACAGTCGCCGGTTCGGCCAGAGGGTGAAATGGCCGCGACGTGCGAAGTGGTGGATCCGATGCTGAAAGGTCCATTCATGGTGACTGCCACCGATCTTCTCGACCAGGACCGCCAGCGAGTGGGGTCGGTACTCGTGGCGCGGGACATGACACCGCAGACTAAGTTGGAGGCCGAGCGCGAGGAACTCCGGCACCGCCTGACCCAATCGGAAAAGCTCGCCGCGCTAGGTCAGTTCGTTGCCGGGATTGCTCACGAGCTGAACAACCCCCTCCAAGGCGTGCTCGGCCACCTCGAGCTGCTCCGCGCCACCGGGGCCTTTCCCAAGCAGCTGCGCCGCGAAGTCCAGACTATTTACCGTGAAGCGGACCGTGCCGCCAAGATCGTTCGAAACCTCCTCGTTTTTGCCGGCTCACGCCGCCTCGACCGGCGTGCCGTGAGCCTCAACGCCATATTGCAGAAAGTCGTGGCCTTGCGACTGTCGGCCTGCCGCGCGCTCGACATCGAAGTCGTGCGACACTATGACGAAAAGCTGCCGCGCGTGCAGAGCGATCCGCTCCTGCTGCATCAGGTGTTCCTGAACATCGTGATGAACGCGGAGCAGGCCATTGCCGCGACCGGCCGGCCGGGCCGCATCGAGATTTCGACCCGGGCCAAGGGCGATCGCATCGTCGCGACCGTCCGCGATTCCGGGGACGGGATCCCCGCCGAAGCACTCAGCAGGATTTTCGAGCCGTTCTACACGACCAAAGAGGTGGGCAAGGGAACGGGCCTGGGACTGGCCATCGCGTACGGCATCGTCCAGGAGCATGGTGGCCACATCGCAGCGGCAAATCATCCGGATGGCGGGGCGACCTTCACGGTGGAACTGCCGGCCAACCGGCGACGGGACCCGAAGGCATGATTGACGAAACGTTTCTGACGACCGAAGAGGTACTCGAGTACCTGCAGGTCAACCTGCGAACCGTCTACCGCCTGATCAAGGCGGGCAAGATCCCCGCGGTCCGCGTCGGACGGCAGTGGCGATTCCGTAAACGTGACATCGATGGGTGGCTCGACAGCCAGCGTCCCCGCAGCGGCCGGGCAGCTGCCCCTCAGGCGGCGCCGGCGCCACGTCCGACGCAAGGGGCGACCCGCCCACGCGTCCTCGTGGTGGACGATGAAGCAAGCATCCGCGATCTGTTGGCCAAAACGCTGGCGCTGGCGGAGTACGATGTCGACGTCGCGCCCGATGGCCGATCCGCGCTCGATCGCATGCGCATGTACAGCTACGACCTCCTGATCGCGGACCTCAAGATGCCGGGAGTGGATGGTTTGACGGTCATCCGCGAGGCAAAGCGGTATAAAGCGGACCTCCCAGTCATCATCATCACTGGCTTTTCCACCGAATCCAGTGCGATCGAGGCGGTCAATCTTGGCGTGGCCGGCTACCTCACGAAACCCTTTCGCGTTCCGCAGGTGCTCGCCGCCGCCGCCAAAGCCCTTGGTGAGTAGACTCGGCCTTCATCCCTCGATGGCCTCGGCTGCTTCTGAGTCCCTCGAAAGGCAGGTCGGGCATTCCTGCCCATGATTCAGCTGTCCGAACTCACGAAGATCTTCGGTGATCGGGTGCTACTGGATCACGTTACCTGGCAGATCGACGCGCGCGAACGCGTCGGCCTGTGCGGGCCAAATGGAGCCGGCAAGACGACGCTCCTCCGACTGATGGCCGGACTCGATGAACCTGATTCCGGCGCCATCCTCAAACCCTCGACGCTGACGGTCGGTTACCTGCCACAAGATGGCTTGTCGCACGCGGGCCGTACGGTGTTCGATGAAGCCGCCAGCGCATTCGCGCATCTCATCGGGATGAAGAACGAGATGCACGCGCTCGAAGACCGCTTGGGTGATGCCTCAATTCCGGAGCCTGAGCACGAGGAGATGCTCTCGCGGTACAGCGATCTGCAGGATCACTTCCGCCTCGGCGACGGCTACAGCATCGACCTCAAGACGGGCACGGTCCTGCAGGGCCTCGGGTTCAAGACATCGGACTTCGGGCGCCAGACCGAGACATTCTCCGGCGGCTGGCAAATGCGAATCGCGCTGGCGAAACTCCTGCTCGGGCAGCCGAATCTGCTCCTGCTCGACGAACCGACGAATCATCTCGACCTCGAGGCACGCAACTGGCTGGAGGAGTACCTCAATGCCTACGCCCATGCCGTGATTCTGGTCTCGCACGATCGCTTCTTTCTTGATGCGGTTGTCACCCGGATCGCCGACCTCACGCTGCGCACCCTCACCGACTACGTGGGCAACTACAGCGCGTATCTGGTGGCACACGAAGCGCGCATCGAGCAGCTGCGAAAGGCCAAGCACGAGCAGGATGAGGAAGTCGCCCGTGTGAGGATGTTCATCGATCGGTTTCGCTACCAGGCCACCAAGGCCTCGCAGGTGCAAAGCCGCATCAAGATGCTGGAAAAGGTGGTGCCGATCGAAGTGCCACCCGAGCGGAAGAAGATTCATTTCAACTTCCCCGCGTGCGCTAAGAGCGGGCGGACGGTCCTCGAGCTGAAGCGGGCGCGAAAAGCCTATGGCGAGCTCGTCGTGTTCGACGATCTCAATCTACACATCGAGCGCGGCGATCGGATTGCTCTCGTCGGGCCGAACGGCGCGGGGAAATCCACGCTGATGCGGATGCTGTCCGGTGAAGAACACCCCGACACGGGTGAGCGGGCGGAAGGCCACAACGTCGTCCTCCAGTACTTCGCGCAGGACGAAGCGACGCGGATGGATCCCGCTCCCACGGTCTACGAAACGCTCGCGTCCGGGTCGCCCAACAACATGGTGCCCGCGATCCGAAATATCCTGGGAGGATTCCTGTTTTCCGGAGACGACATCTATAAACGAGTCCGCGTGCTCTCGGGCGGCGAGCGCACGCGACTCGCTGTTGCCCGAATGTTGCTGCGCCCGTCGAATACCCTCCTTCTCGATGAGCCGACAAACCATCTCGACCTCGATTCGAAAGACGTCCTTCTCGATGCCCTCATTGAGTACGGCGGAACCTTGATCTTTGTCTCGCACGATCGGTACTTCGTCGAGCGCCTGGCGACCAGAATCATCGAAGTTGGTGATCGACGGGTCGCGATCTACCCGGGGACGTACCGGGAATTCCTCTGGCACAAGGAACACCCTCGGGACGAGAAGCCTGCCGTGAAGGCGCCGAAAAAGAGGGCGGGAGCGGATGTGGCGAGCCCTGCAGAGAAGGCCAAGCTTGAAACGCCGCCCCCCTCGCGCGAGGCGAAGAAACGGGCCGACGCGGAGGCGAGGAGGAAGTCCCGCGAGGACCAGGAGCGTCGGGGGCGCATCACCGAACTGGAGACGCGCATCGCAGACGCCGAAAACACCATTCGGGAGCTCGAGCGGGTGATGGCAGCCCCTGGATTTTACGAGGACCGGGCAGCCGCCCAGCCCGTGATCGACCGTCACCAGGCGCTGATGTGGGAAATCGGCGACCTGATGCACCAGTGGGAGGCGCTCGAAGGGGCCCCCAGAGCCACCTGACCCGTACGGTTCTGACAATTCCGTGATTTGATTACGGTTTTAGTACACTATCTCTTCGCCGCCCCTCGCTAAGCATCTGATTTTGGGCGGTTTTCAGGACAAACAGGCTCTACAGCAAGGGCACACCCTTTGCCCCTTGAGGTAGCGCCGATGGACATGCCCGCCATGCCTAGACCCCCCGACTTGCGCGCGCGTCGTCGGCCCGTGCCGTCGGCCACGCCGCCCCACCGGACCAAGCCGGGCGCAGCCGTGGAAGATCGTTTTTTCCGACACATCGTGAGCAGCATGCGCAACGGCGTCATCGCCGTGCATCGCGACGGCACGCTGGCGCTGATGAATGACGAGGCCTACCGCATTTTTTCGCTGCCGCGGGAATCAGCGGATGTCGGCCGTCCGTTTGGCGAGCTGTTTCGCGACCGGCCGGACTTGCTCCGCGTCCTGTCCAGCGCCTTCGAACTGACGACGTTACCCAATCGCGCGGAACTGCGGCTGAAAGACATCGATCGCGTCATCGGATACACGCTGTCGCTCGTGAAGAACGACGACGGTCAGCCGACTGGGGCGGTCCTGTTCTTCAAGGACCTCACGCAAGTCGAGCAGCAGGAAGAACGGGAGCGCCTGCGCGACCGGCTGGCCTCACTCGGCGAAATGGCGGCCGGCATCGCCCACGAGCTGAAGAACCCATTGGCGGGCATCGAGGTCATGGCTGGCCTCCTGCGGCGCCAGGTCGCGTCGCCCGATGCGCTGTCGCTGCTGGCAGACATCATCAGTGAAGCGAAACTGGCCAATGCGATCGTCGTCGAGATGCTCGAATTCGTGCGCCCGTTGCGGCTGCAAGTGGAACGCACCGACATCTCGAATGTTCTGCATCAAGCCATGACGCTCGCGGAAAACAAGGTCGCGCGCGGCGAGACGTCGATCAATCTCGACATGGCGGCGAACCTGCCGTCGATCGATGGCGACGAACATCAGCTCTGCCAGGTGTTTACCAACCTGCTCACGAACGCATTTGAAGCGCTCGAAGGTCGCGGACACGTCGCCATCAAGGCCTCAATCGAATCCGTCGAACAGGATCCGGCTTTTGCGAGCGAGCCGCAGCCACCGTCGCTCGTGATGATTGTGGACGTGAGCGACAACGGCCCGGGCGTTCCGACAGAAATCAACGACAAGATCTTCGACCCGTTCTTCACGACGAAAGTGCAGGGTTCCGGGCTCGGCCTGCCGATCGTGCGGAAGATCGTGGATGCACATGATGGGCGTATCGACTTGAACAGCACGCCGGGTTCCGGCACACGGTTTCGCGTGACGCTGCCAGTTTCGAGCGCCTCGAGCTGGTTCAACCGAGCGGGTAGCAGGACGTCGAAAGGCAACGAGGTTTATGGGTCGAATTCTCATCGCTGATGATCATGACGCGCTTCGCCGCGGGCTAGTCCGCGGGCTGAGCGAGGCAGGACACGAAGTCGAGGAAGCGTCGAATGGGAACGCCGCTATCGAGCGCCTGCACGATAGCTACTTTGACGTCGTCCTGAGCGACCTCAAGATGGGCGGCAGTGACGGGCTCGATGTCCTGCGGACCACGCGCGCGATGCACCCGACGACCGCCGTCATTCTGATGACCGCGTTCGGGTCGGTCAATACCGCGGTTGAGGCGATGAAGATCGGCGCCTTTGACTACGTGCAGAAGCCGTTCGAAATCGAGGAGATGGAGGTCAAGATCGAGAAGGCGCTTGAGATGCGACGGCTCAAGCACGAGCTCGAGTATCTCCGCGGCACGCAGCAGGACATCTACGATTTCGACCGCATCGTCGGATCGAGCACGGCGCTCCAGAAGGTCCTCGACATCGTGCGAAAGGTGGCCAAGAGCAATACCACCGTGCTGATTCGCGGCGAAACGGGTACGGGCAAGGAGCTCATCGCCGGCGCCACCCATCACAACTCGCTTCGGGCAGCCCGGAACTTCGTGAAAGTCAACTGCGCCGCGCTGCAGGAGAACCTGCTCGAGTCTGAGCTCTTCGGGCACGAGAAAGGTGCATTCACCGGCGCGGACAAGCAGCGGATCGGCCGGTTCGAGCAGGCCGACGGCGGCACGCTCTTCCTGGACGAGATCGGCGACATGAGCCCGAGCACCCAGGCCAAAATTCTGCGAGTGCTGCAGGAACATGAGTTCGAGCGTCTGGGGGGGACGCGCACATTGCGCGTCGACGTGCGGCTGATCGCAGCAACCAATCGCGATCTCCCGGCCATGGTTCAGGCGGGCGATTTCCGCGAGGACCTCTACTATCGTTTGAATGTGGTCTCGATCGAAATGCCGCCCCTGCGCGAACGCAAGGACGACATCGTGCCCTTGGCGACATCGTTCATCCGCAAGTTCTCGGGCGAACTGAAGAAGAAGATCGACGGACTGGATGCCGACGCCCAAAAGCTGCTGATGCGCTACAACTGGCCGGGCAACATCCGTGAGCTGGAGAACGCGATCGAACGCGCGATGCTACTGGCCGAAGGTCGCGCGATCTGCGCTGACGACCTGCGCCTCGGCGATACGCAGACGGTCGGCACCGGCCGTGATCAGGCGCCCCTGGTCAAGATTCCGCCGACCGGCATCGCGCTCGAGGAGATCGAGCGTCATGCGCTGATCGAAGCGCTGAAGATGTCCAACTGGGTACAGAAGGATGCAGCGGAGCTACTGGCGATCAGTCCTCGCGTCATGAACTACAAGATCAAGACGCTTGGAATCGAGTTCCCCAGGGGTCGGCGGGCCGCGCTGCCACCCATCGCTGCGGCCTCCTAACGCCGCCGCAGCCTGCTCACGATGCCGCGAAGCTCTCCCGGTCTCCCTGATCAGGGGCCTTCGCGGCCTTCGGGTCGTGGGGGCCCATCGGCCTTGGCTCGTGGATGCGATTTGCGATAGACCTCGAGCAGCTGCGCCGCGTTCACATGGGTATAGCGCTGCGTCGTGCTCAAGCGGGAATGGCCGAGCAGCTCCTGAATCGCCCGCAGATCCGCGCCACGCTGCAGCAGGTGCGTCGCAAATGAGTGTCGGAGGGCGTGTGGACTCACACCCAGCCTTGAACTCCAGGCCGACATGTGCCGCTGTACCAGGCGATCGATGCTTCGCACGGTGAGACGGGCGCCCCGATAGTTCACGAATACCGGATTGCGCTTTGGCTGCCGCGTCGCTCTCGCCAAGGCGCGCGCAAGCCCGCGTGGTCCCGCTTCTGCGGGACTCTCTCTGATGAGCCGCTCACGATCCTTCAGATACGATCGAATCGTGCCCGCCGCGCTCTTGTTGAACGGGACGAGCCGCTGCTTGCCGCCTTTGCCAAGCACTCTCACCATCCGCGCGCTCAGATTCAAATCCTCGAGATCGAGACCTGCGAGCTCGCTGCGTCGGAGACCCGAGGCGTAGAACAGCTCGAGAATCGCACGATCACGACGCCCGAGTGAACTGTCGTCCGAGGGCGCGTTCAGGAGATGCGACATCTCCTCTTCTGAGAGATGCGTCGGCATCCGCACCTCTCGCTTGGGCGTCGGGACGAGCGCACCTGGGTCGTCGTCAATCAGCTCTTCGCGTCGCAGGTGGCGCAGAAACGTCCGAACGGACGCCAGCTTCCTCGCGGCCGTCGCGCGAGACTGCCCCTGCCCATGCACGTGGGCGAGAAAGCTCCGAATCGCCGCGCGGTTCAGAGCGGCCGGCTCGAGATCGCGTGCCCGCAGGCCGATGGCAGACGCGGCATGATCAATAAACTGTGTCAGATCGCTCCGATACGCAGTCACTGTGTGGGCCGAGACGTTCCGGTTGAGCCGGATATGGTCGAGAAACTCTTCGAGATGGGTCGTCACTTCCGTTCCTCCGCCCGAGCCAGGGGTCGGCCCGCATGAGCCTCCACCCAGCCGTCCTTCCAAGCTCGAAGATCCTTCAGGGCCCGCTCGGACATCGCGAGCTTCCGCTCCATCTTCCCTCGCGGTGCACTCGCAAGCGGCGGCAGAATGCCGAACGTAATGTTGGTTGGTTCATAGTGCGCCGGATCGGCGTGCGACGCGTAATACGCCAGCGCTCCGATCGCTGTCGTGCGGGGTGGTGCGAGGATCGGCTGGCCGCACGAAAGGGCTGCCGCATTGAGCCCGGCCACCAGGCCCGAAGCCGCCGACTCCACGTATCCTTCCACGCCTGACATCTGGCCGGCGAAAAACAGCGAGGGACGGGCCCGAACCTGCCAGGTCTCGGCAAGCACCCTCGGCCCATTGACATACGTATTGCGATGCACCATCCCGAAGCGGATGAATTCTGCCTGCTCGAGGCCCGGAATCAGGCGAAGCACACGCGCCTGATCACCCCACTTGATTTGCGTCTGGAACCCCACGAGGCTGAAGTGGTCGCCTGCAAGGTTGTCCTGACGGAGCTGCACTGCGGCGTACGGTTCGCGTCCGGTTCGCGGGTCTGTCAGGCCAACGGGCTTCATCGGTCCAAAGCGGAGAGTATCGACGCCGCGGTGCGCCATGACTTCGATCGGAAGACAGCCTTCAAAGAATCGTTCCTTGTCGAAGTCATGAACGGTCGCCGACTCGGCATGAACGAGCGCGTCGAAAAACCGCTCGTACTCCTCTTTCGAGAGCGGGCAGTTCAAGTAGTCGCCCTCGCCATCGTCGACCCCACAGGTGGGTCCGTCAGCGGTCGGTCTCAGACTGCGGTTCCAGCGCGACTGCCGGAATACCCTGGTGCGATCGATCGTTTCAGCCAACACAATTGGGCTGATCGCGTCGTAAAAGTACAAGTGCTCATGACCGATAAGCTTCGCGAGATCCTCCGAGAGCGCCGGCGATGTCAGCGGACCGGTAGCCACAATCACCGGGCTGGCGTCGGTCGACTCGGGAATCATGGTGATCTCTTCGCGACGGACCGTGATCAGCGGATGGGCGGTGATGGTGGTCGTGACGTGATGCGCGAAGTGCTCGCGATCGACGGCGAGCGCCGCGCCGGCGGGAACGCGGCTTTCTTCGGCCGCACGCAGGACCAGAGAGCCGAGACGGCGCATTTCCTCCTTGAGGAGCCCGACCGCGTTGTCGAGCTTGTCGCCGCGAAACGAGTTGCTGCAGACGAGCTCGGCAAGGCGGTCGGTCTTGTGCACCGCCGTCACACGGTTGGGCCGCATTTCGTGGAGCGTCACCGGCACCCCACGCGAGGCCGCCTGCCATGCGGCTTCCACGCCGGCGAGCCCGCCGCCGATGATTCGGATCACGACTATGCTGCGGTTTCTGGCAGCGCCTCGGACCGCGAGTAGTCACACTCCTCGTTGTTACAAAGGAGCTGCCGGCCTAGTTTCTTGGTGGTCTTCTCAACCAGGTACGAGGCGTCGCACTTCGGGCACTTCTCGAGCACCGGACGATTCCAGAGAACGAAATCGCAGTCCGGATAGTTGGAACACCCAAAAAACACTTTGCCTCGACGAGACTTGCGTTCGACGACCTCGCCACCCTTCTCAGCATCCTTCGGACACTTGAGCCCTGTCGTCTTGTGTTTCACGTACTTGCATTCCGGATACTTGGTGCACGCCGTGAACTCTCCGAAGCGGCCTTGCTTGAGCACTAGGTTGGATCCGCACCGCGGGCACATCTCCTCGAGGATCTGATCGGGCTTGGCGGCTCGCAGGCCGCCTTGCTTGGTGGCAATCAGCTTCCGGGTCGTCTTGCATTCCGGATAGCCGGTGCAGGCCAGGAACTGGCCGAAGCGGCCCCGCTTGACCGCCATCGGCTTCCCGCAGTTCTCGCACGGCTCGATCTCTTCCTCTCCGGTTTCCGGCTCTGGTTCGGCTCCCTCGACCTCGCGTGTGTTGGTGCAATCGGGATAGCCGCTGCATGCGATGAACGGGCCGAACTT
>Ga0111538_10000509_pt1 | contig 51698 bp, 36 predicted proteins | sample SoiMethybrSBSTD1_FD_79669 | JGI IMG/M metagenome (GOLD analysis project Ga0111538, IMG submission 79669) | Bulk soil microbial communities from a Populus tree surrounding site in Tennessee, USA - Soil MetaG P. TD hybrid SBSTD1 (version 2)... | ecosystem: Environmental > Terrestrial > Soil >... | reverse complement strand
CGAGATTCTCGAGCTCAAGAACACCATCAACACGATGGTGGACCAGCTCAACGCGTTCGCCGCCGAAGTCACGCGCGTCGCGCGCGAGGTCGGCACCGAGGGCCGGCTCGGCGGGCAGGCCGACGTGCCCGGCGTCGCCGGCACCTGGAAGGACCTGACCGACAACGTCAACGTCATGGCCGCCAACCTGACCGAGCAGGTCCGCGGCATCGTCAAGGTCGTGACCGCCGTCGCCAACGGCGACCTCAAACAGAGCCTGACCGTCAAGGCCAAGGGCGAGGTCGCAGCGCTCGCGGCGACCATCAACAGCATGACCGAGACGCTCGCGACGTTCGCCGATCAGGTCACGACGGTGGCGCGCGAGGTCGGCGTCGAGGGCCGCCTCGGCGGCCAGGCCAACGTGCCCGGCGCCGCCGGCACCTGGAAAGACCTTACGGGCAACGTCAATCTCCTCGCCGCCAACCTGACGACCCAGGTGCGCGCGATTGCCGAGGTCGCCACCGCCGTCACCAAGGGCGACCTCACCCGCTCGATCCAGGTGGACACGCGCGGTGAGGTCGCGGAGCTGAAGGACAACATCAACACGATGATTGGCAACCTCCGGCTCACGACCGAACAGAACACCGAGCAGGACTGGCTGAAGACCAACCTCGCGCGGTTCACGAACATGCTGCAGGGGCAGCGCGACCTGTCGATCGTCGGCCGCCTGCTGCTGTCCGAGCTGGCGCCGCTCGTCTCCGCGCACCAGGGCGTCATCTACCAGCTCGAGTCGGATCCCGCTCCGCGACTCAAGCGGCTCGCCTCGTTTGCCGACGATCACGAGCGCGGGCACCCGCCGTACGTGAACGTCGGCGAGGGCCTGCTCGGCCAGTGCGCGATCGAAAAACAGCGGATGCTGATCACGAACCTGCCGGAGACGGCCGTGCCGGTCGGATCGGGACTGTTCCGCGTGCTTCCGGCCAACGTGATCGTCCTGCCGGTTCTGTTCGAGGGCCAGGTCAAGGCGGTCATCGAGCTGGCCTCGCTCAGCCCGTTCGCCAGCTCGCATCTCGCGTTTCTCGACCAGCTCGCCGCGAGCATCGGCATCGTCCTCAACTCCATCGAGGCGACGATGCAGACCGAGGGCCTGCTGACCCAGTCGCAGCAGCTGGCCGGCGAGCTGCAGACGCAGCAGCGCGAGTTGCAGCAGACCAACGAGCAGCTCGCGCAGAAGGCGCAGCAGCTGGCCGAACAGAACGTCGAGGTCGAGCGCAAGAACCGGGAGATCGAACAGGCCCGCCGCGCGCTCGAAGAGAAGGCAGCCGAGCTCGCGTTGACGTCGAAGTACAAGTCCGACTTCCTGGCGAACATGTCGCACGAGCTGCGGACGCCGCTCAACAGCATCCTGATCCTCGGCCAGCAGCTCAGCGACAACCCGGAGGGCAACCTCAGCGGCAAGCAAGTCGAGTTCGCACGCACGATCCACGCGGCCGGCACCGACCTGTTGAACCTCATCAGCGACATCCTCGACCTGTCCAAGATCGAGTCGGGCACGGTCACGGTCGAGGCTGAGGAGGTCTACTTCGGCACGCTGCTCGATCTGGTGACGCGCACGTTCCGGCACGAGGCGGAGCAGCGCAACCTGTCGTTCGAAGTGCAGGTCGACTCGCGGCTCGGGCGCAGTATTACGACCGACGCCAAGCGCCTGCAGCAAGTGCTCAAGAACCTGTTGTCGAACGCGCTCAAGTTCACAGCGCAGGGCGGCGTGCGGCTCAGTGTCTCGAGCGCCATCGGCGGCTGGAGCGGCGACCAGCCGATCCTGAACCAGGCCTCGACCGTGGTGTCGTTCGAGGTGTCGGACAGCGGCGTCGGCATCCCGCTCGACAAGCAGCGCATCATCTTCGAAGCGTTTCAACAGGCCGACGCGGGCACGAGCCGCAAGTACGGCGGTACCGGCCTCGGCCTGGCCATCAGCCGCGAGCTGGCCAATCTGCTTGGCGGCGAAATCCAGCTGAAGAGCGCGCCAGGGGTCGGCAGCACGTTCACGCTGTACCTGCCCCTCCGCTACGCCGGTCCGTCGTCGGGGACGCCGCGTCCCGAGCGCGCTCATGCGGCGCCGCCAGTGCCGCCGCCGGTCCTGCGCGCGGTCGAGACCATCGAGGACGATCGCGCGCGCATCGAGCCGGGCGATACGACCCTGCTCGTGGTCGAGGACGATCCGCACTACACGCGGGTGCTGCTGGATCTGGCGCGCGACCGCGGCTTCAAAGTCCTGCTCGCCGCCCGCGGCGAGGACGCGCTGACGCTGGCGCGGCAGTTCCGCCCGTCGGCGATCTCGCTCGACGTGTTCCTGCCGGACATGCTCGGCTGGACCGTCCTCAGCGAGCTCAAACAGGATCCGCACACCCGGCACATTCCAGTGCAGATGGTGACGCTCGAAGAGGATCGCCAGCACGGCCTCGCCCGCGGCGCGTTCGGGTTCGTCACCAAACCGACGACCACCGAGGCGCTCCACGCGGCCCTCGAGCGCATCCGCACCTATGCCTCGCCGCGGCGCAAGCGGCTGCTCGTGATCGAGGACAATCCGGCGGAGCTGCTCGGCATCCGCGAGCTGCTCGGGCACGACGACATCGACATCCTGACCGCCGAATCGGGCCAGCAGGCGCTCACGATGCTGGCGATGGAGGACTTCGACTGCGTCGTGCTCGACCTGCGGCTGCCCGACATGTCCGGCTTCGAGGTGCTCGATCGGCTGGCGCGCGAGGAGCGCTGGCGCGACCTTCCCGTGATCGTCTTCACCGGCCGCGAGCTCTCGCCCGACGAGGAGCTGCGGCTGCACAGCTTCGCCCGCAGCGTCGTCGTCAAGGGCGTGGAATCGCCCGAGCGGCTGCTCGACGAGACGGCGCTCTTCCTCCACCGGGTGATCGCGAACCTGCCGGAGCAGAAGCAGCAGATGATCGACCGGCTGCACCGATCCGACGAGGCGCTGCTCGGGAAGACGGTGCTCGTCGTCGACGACGACGTGCGGAATATTTTTGCGTTGAGCAGCGTGCTCGAGCGGCGCGGCATGCACGTGCTCACGGCCTCGACCGGCCGCGAGGCGATCGCCACGCTCGAGTCCACGCCCGGCCTGGCGATCGCGCTGATGGACATCATGATGCCGGAGATGGACGGGTACCGGACGATTCAGGCGATTCGCCAGAACCCGTCGTTCCGGCGGCTGCCGATCATTGCCCTCACCGCCAAGGCCATGAAGGGCGACCGCGAGAAATGCCTCGAAGCCGGGGCGTCGGACTATCTCGCCAAGCCCGTGAACACGGAACAACTCCTCTCCTCACTGCGGATGTGGCTGCACCGGTAAGGACACGACGACCGTGAGCATCGACAGGCGGCGCGACGACGTCAGCATCCTGCTGGTCGACGATCAGCCGGCGAAGCTGCTGACCTATCGTTCGATCCTGCAGGGGATCGACGCGACGCTGGTGTCGGCGGGATCGGCGCGGGAAGCGCTGGAACATCTCCTGCGGACGGAATTCGCCGTCGTCCTGATCGACGTGATCATGCCCGAGCTCGACGGCTTCGAGCTCGCGGCGATGTTGCGCGAGCATCCCCGCTTCCGCAAGACGGCGATCATCTTCGTCTCCGGCATCGCCGTGACCGAGCTCGACCGGCTGAAGGGCTATGAGTACGGCGCCGTCGACTACGTCTCGGTGCCGGTCGTGCCGGAGATCCTGCGCGCCAAGGTCGGGGTGTTCGTCGACCTGCATCGCAAGACGCGCCAGCTCGAGCGCTTGAACCGCGATCTCGAATTGCGCGTCGCCGAGCGCACGGCCGAGCTGCAGGAAGCCAGCCGGCGCAAGGACGAGTTCCTGGCGATGCTGGCCCACGAGCTCCGCAACCCGCTGGCCGCCATCCGGCTCGCCGCGCAGCTCATCGGCCTGCCCGACGTGCCGACGCCGCAACGCGGGAAGTCGGTGGCGGTCATTCAGCGGCAGGTCGAGCACCTCGTCCGGCTCATCGACGATCTGGTCGACGTGTCGCGCATCACGCGCGGCTTGATTGGCCTGCGCCGCGAGATCCTCGACATTCCGTCATTCGTCGCGCAGGCGGTCGAGGCCTGCCGCCCGACCCTCGAGGCCCGCCATCACACGTTCACGGCGGCCCTGACCGACGAGCCGCTGCCGGTCGAAGGCGACACGGCGCGCCTGGCGCAGGTCCTCGCGAACGTCCTCAGCAACGCCGCGAAGTTCACCGAACCGGGCGGCCGCGTCCACGTCGATGTCCGCCGCGAAGGACCGCACGCGCGGATCCAGGTGACCGATACCGGGGTGGGCATCGCGCCGGACCTGCTGCCGCACATCTTCGAGCTGTTCACGCGCTTCGACAAGCCGGTCGATCGCAGTGCCAGCGGGCTCGGGATCGGCCTCGCCCTCGTGCGCCGCCTGGTCGAGATGCACGGCGGGACCGTCGTTGCCGAGAGCGAGGGGGCCGGCCAGGGGACGGTCATCACCGTCCGGCTGCCGCTCCTCGCGCCGGAGAAGCTGCCGCCGCCGGAGATCGCCGGGGACGCCGCCGAGATACCGCAGTTTCCGCCGTGCCGCATTCTCGTCGTGGACGACAACGAGGACGCCGCCGAGACGCTCGCCGTGATGCTGCGCGTCTCGGGACACGACGTCCGGACCGCGCACGACGGACAGCAGGCGCTGGACGTCGCGCCCGGCTTCGCGCCTCACGTCGTCATGCTCGACCTGGGGATGCCGAACCTGGATGGGTACGAGACGGCCGCGCGGATTCGCGCCTCGCCGTGGGGCCGGCACCTTCCGCTCCTGGCGCTGACGGGCTGGGGCCAACCGCGCGATCGGCAACGGACCTTCGAAGCCGGATTCAACGCGCACCTCGTGAAACCGGTGGACCGGAACGAGGTGCTGAACGCCATTCGATCTGCGCTACGAACTCAGTAATCCCTACCGCCTCCAGGCCGTGCCGTTCCAGCGGTAGAGCCGGATAGTCGCCGTCTGGCCGGAGATGGTCAGCGCCCGGGCGGAGAATTCTTTTCCCGGCTGGCCGAGAAAGACCGAGCCGTTGACGGGTTGGCCCGCCGCGTCAGTCAGCAGCCCGTCCGCCGTGAACATCACCGAGGCCGCGCCGCTGAACGAGATCGGCGCCGGGTTGCCGAAGCCGTCCGGCGTATCGGGTTGTCCCGGAAAAAGCATGAACTGCGAGTTGTGCTGGAGGAACGAGTTGGCGAGCACCGTCGTGCCGCCGTCGGGCTCGACGCGCGCAATCTGCAACCGGTTCGGCGGAATGAACTGCAGCTGCATCGCGCGGCGCTGGCTGATCGCCATGTCGCGCCCGAGCTTGAGCTGCCAGTCGACGATGCGCAGGTCGGCGTCGCCCTGAACCATCGCCGCGGCCCGTGGGAAGAATCCGACGGAAAAGGCCAGGACCATGCTGCTCAGGGCCAGCACGGACAGCACTTCCAAAAGCGTAAAGCCGGCCTGACGCGACGGCCGCGGAGCTCGGTCGGTCTTCACGGGAGACCCCTGGTCGCAATTGGCATGCCGCCGCCGATTTGGCGGGAATTCCGCCAAGTCGCGGGCGCGGGCCACAGTTCCGGCAGCGATAATGAGGCCGGTACGACGCTTTTGGGGCGACAATTCTGAACGACGTGCGCAGCGTCCGGTCCGAATCCCGCACGGCGTTCGCCGTGTTCGTCGCGCTCGCCCTGCTCCACACGTGGCCGCTTGGCACCTCGTTCTGGCGGCTGTCGCTCAACCATCATGCCGACGCGCAACTGAACGCCTGGATCGTGCGCTGGGTGGCGCATGCCGTCGCCAGCCACCCTGCTCATCTATTCGACACCAACATCTTCGCGCTTGAACGCGGGACGCTCGCCTACTCCGAGCCGTTGATCGTGCCGGCGCTGTCAGTCGCGCCCGTGGCGTGGGCGGGCGCGTCGCCGGCGCTCCTGTTCAATGTGCTGGCGATTGGCGGTCTCGTGCTGACCGCGTGGTCGGCGTGGCGGTTGTGCCGTGACTGGACCGGATCGCACGGCGCGGCGCTCGTCGCCGGCGCCCTCGTCGCGTTCAACGTGCACACGCTCACGCGCCTCGCGCATCTTGCGGCCGCGCACCTCTGGGGCCTGCCGCTCGCGCTGCTGCTGGCCGATCGGCTGATCGAACGGAGATCGTGGCGCGCGATCGCCGCGCTCGGCGCGGTCGTCGCCGCCACGGCGGCGACGTCGCTCTATTCGCTCGCGCTCGTGCTGGTGATCCTGGCGGTGGTCGTGGCCGTCGGCGCGCGCGCGTGGCGGGGGGCGCTGGCGATCGCCGGGGCCACCGCCGGCGGCCTGCTCGTCGCGCTGCCGATCCTCTTGCCCTACGCGCGTCTGGCGGCGAGCGGCGCGACCCGGCCTGTCGAAATGGTGTCGCAGTTTTCGGCGACGCTGGCCGGCTACGTGACGTCCACGAGCCGCGCGCACGCCTGGTGGAACGGCGCGATCCTCAACGACGTCAACGTCTGGTTCGCCGGCGCCGCGGCGATCGCGCTCGCCGCGCTGGGCTTCGCGCGCAGCCTGGCCGGCGACAGCACCACACGCCGGCGCGCCGTCACATTGATCGTGCTCGGCGCCGCCGGCCTGCTTCTGTCGCTCGGCCCGGCCACGCCGATCTACCGCTGGCTGTACGACGTCGCGGCGCCGCTGCGCGGCTTCCGCGCAGCGGCCCGATTTGGCATGCTTTTTCTGCTCGCTCTCGCCGTAGCGGCCGCGTACGGCGTGGCCTGGGTCGAACGCCGCTGGCGCCACGCGACGCGCGCGGCGATCGTGATCCTCGCCGTCGTGACGGTGGAAGCGTGGCAGGGGCCGGTGCGGACGGTCGCCACCGAACGCGTGCCGGCTGTCTATCGTCTCCTGCGCGACGATCCGGCGCCGGTCGTCCTGGTCGAGGTGCCGTTCTTTCCGGCCGAGGCGATCTTCGAAAACGGGGAGTACGTCTACAACTCCACGGCGCACTGGCGGCCGCTCATGAACGGCTACAGCGGCTACACGCCGGCGTCGTACCGCCGGCGCGCCGCATCATTCTGGTTCTTTCCAGAGAACTGGGCGGTGGACGCGATCAAACGCGAAGGCGCGACCCACGTCATGGTGCACCTGGAGCGCTTCGGCCGTGACGCCGAGGCCGTCAGGGACGCCATCGCCCGCCGGCCGGACCTCGAACTGCTGGCAGTCGATCCGCGCGGACATCAGCTGTACAGGATTAGATGATGGTTAATGAGGCAATGAGGCAATGGGGCAATGGGGCAATACCAACACTTGTCTCTGCTAGCGGCGTCCCTTCGTACGCGTCCGTAGCGAGCGGAGACTGGGCCAGGAGAGGCAAGCGCCTGTATTGCCCCATTGCCCCATTGCCTCATTGCCCCATTAACCGTTACATTTGAAAGTCTGACCGACGGTGAGTGTAGCTCAATGGTAGAGCACCGGACTGTGGCTCCGGTGGTTGCGGGTTCGATCCCCGTCACTCACCCCAGATTCCTGTCGAACGTTAAGTCGGAAGTTAGAAGCCAGAAGTTGGAAGTACTGGGCGCTGGTCCGTTGTCCGCCCGACCCGTCTGGCCACGGCGGGCAAAGACAAGCGCCCAATAACTTCTAACTTCTGGCTTCAAACTTCTGACTTAACAGGGTTCTACTCAATCCGTGCTTGATCGCTGATCCAGATCGCCAGCAGCGCCGCGCCGACCCAGATCACGAGCTGCAACACGAACCGCGTGAACGGGCCGAAGCGTTCCTGCCACTGGCGCTCGACCGCGACCACCCACACGCCGCACGCCACCGCCCAACCGATGACCCGCGCGAGCTCGAGACCCAGCCAGCGCTCCAGTTGATCGGGGACGACGACGAGAACGCCCACCATCACGAGCCACACCACGAAGTTCACGGCGATGAAGACGAGGGGGATACGGCTCGGCGCCATGAAACCCGTCTTATAGCAGACAACCCGTATAATTCCTTCCGTGCAGCCACTCGAGTCGCTGAGCTCCCTCGCCGAGCCAATCTACGAGACGTTTTACGGTCTGAAGGAACAGCCGTTCGCCATTTCGACCGACCCGAAATTCCTGTTTCTGAGCGCGCCGCACCGACGCGCCTACGAGGAGCTGCTGAACGGGCTGGTCCGCGACGAGAGCGTGCTGCTGCTGACCGGTGAAACCGGCAGCGGCAAGACGACGCTGTGCCGTGCGGTCATCGGCGCGCTGGGGGATCGCACGTTTTCCTCAATTCTGCACCAGCCGTACATGACCGGCCCGGAAATGCTCCGCCTGATCCTGCGCGACTTCGGCCTGGTCTCGCGCGAGGAGCTGCGCCGCGGCGTCCTGGCGTCGGCCGACGTGCCGCAGTTACTCGACGCGCTCGAGGGGTTCCTGCGCTCGCTCGTGTCGATCGATTCGCGCGCCGTCGTGGTCATCGACGAGGCGCAGAGCCTGTCGCCGACGCTTCTCGATGAAGTGCGGATGCTGACCGCGTTCGAGCGCGACGGCCGCCGGCTCGTGCAGATTGTCCTGTGCGGCCAGCCGATGCTGCTCAACACGCTCAAGACCGAGCCGATGTACGCGCTGAACGAGCGGATCACGCGGCGCGTCGGGCTGACCCCGCTCTCCAAAGAGGAAGTCGAGCACTACATCCACCATCGTCTCGCGGTGGCGGGGGGCGCCGAAGCCGTGACGTTCACGCCGGATGCGCTCCGGCTCATCGCCGAGCTGTCGCGCGGGCTGCCGCGCCGCGTCAACGTCCTGTGCGATCGCACGCTGCAGGAAGGCCGCGTCGACAGCGAACGCAGCATCGGCGCCGACCTGGTCAAGCGCGCCGCCAAATCGCTGGCCGGCGCGCACGCCGCCTCCGCGCCGGCGTCCGACACGGTCACGACGCGCGCGGCCAGTGTCCTCACCGCGTCCGACTCCGATCTGATCGTGGTGCCCTGGTGGAAAAAGCCTGTCGTCTTCGGCCCGGCCGTGGCCGTCCTGCTGCTGCTCCTCGGTGTGACGTGGTACGCGGCCGGCATCGTGAACGGCGATCCCGGGCTGCCCGCGGTGGCTCGGCTCAAGCTCGACGTCGGCCAGCCGCCCCCGCGCCTGCGCACCCCGACCGACGCGGAGCTCAATCTTTACTTCGATTCGATGAGGTACTTGATGACCCGAGGCGAGGGCGGCTGATGAAGGACGTTTCATTCTCGGACCCACACGATCGCGACGAGCTCGACGGAGACGCCGCCGCGCTTGGGGCCGATTCTGGGCGGGTCGTCCGGCTGCTCGGGCCGCGGCGGCACGTCCAGACGCTGCGTCCGTGCCAGCCAGCGATCGAACGTCTTGGCCCACCGCGTGAAGATCTTGAGGTCCATCGCGCCCGGCGGAAGCGGCACGTAGTCGGATTGGCCGGGCGCCTCTTTCACCAGCTGATCGGGACGGACGTCGACGGGCTCGGACTGGTCCCAGTCCACGGTGCGGGTATTGGCATCGAGCGGGACCATGACGGCGACCTGCCGGGTCTGGTCCACCCGCCGACGGCGATCGCCGAAGTGAATGGTCGCCGCCCCGTATAGCCGCGGGGCATACGCGCCTTTGCCCGCCGCGCCGGGGAGATAGAACTGGGGGATGTCGGGCGACCCCAGGGGCCGCGACGGTCCGGCGAGCTTCCGGGCTTCATTCGGGGCCACGGGCAAAATGCTAGTAGGGGCCGGGCGGGATTACTACCCTCTGGCGCGCTTTTTTGCGACCGGCCGGGTGGAGGCGGCTTTGAGCTCTTTCGCCTCACCAATGCGCGCCGGTTGCTTCTTTGTCGACGAGACCCGCTCCAGGCTCTGGCGCAGCGCTTCCATCAGGTTGACCACCTTGGGCGGGGCTTCTTCCTCCTGCGCCACGACGTCTTCGCCGGCGATCTTCGCGTCGATGATTCGCCTCAGCTCTTCCTGATAGTCATCCTTGTACTGCGTCAGATCGCCCTCGGTCTCGAAGTTGCTGATGACCTGGCGCGCGAGCTTTACCTCGTCCGGCTTGATCTTGGCCGGCACCGTCTTGAGCTCGTCGATCGCGCCCATCGCGCGCACCTCGCTCGCATGGCGCAAGGTGTACATCACCAGCCCGTTCTCGCGCGGCTGAATGGCGACGAGGTATTCACGCCCGTAGAGCGCCACCTTGCCGACCGCTGCCTTGCCGGCCATCCCCTCGCGCATGACGGCGAACGCCTCGGCGGCGACGGCCCCGTCAGGCGCGAGGTAGTAGGGCCGCTCCACGTACACGGGATCGATCAGCTTCGCGTCAGCAAACTGCACGACGTTGATGACGCGCGTCGACTCGGACCGGACCTTCGCCAGATCCTCTTCATCGACGACGACGTACTTGCCTTTTTCGAACTCGTAGCCTTTCACGAGGTCGGTGTTGGCCACCTCCGTCTGGCAGGTCGGGCACCACCGCTTCTGTTGAATGCGCGTCCGGCATTCCCGATGAAGCTGGTTGAAGCTGATGGTGGCCGCCGCGTCCGTGGCTGGGAAGACACGGACGGGGATGTTGACCAGACTGATCTTGAGGTAGCCCTTCCACGTCGGACGTGCTGCCATAGGCTGATTCCCTTCAGGATTCCCGCAACGGCCGATTATCGGCCCATTTCCCGCGGAAAGCCAGCCGTGCACGACACTGCACACGGCTGCAACAGAGGTTCCGGGGTTCCGGGGTTCGGTTCTGAGCCCGGTGCCCTGACCGCCACAGAACACTGGACCTCGGAACCAAGAACCGAACTCCGGAACCCCGGAACTCCGGAACCCCGGAACCCGCGGCCAGGGCTTTGAGTTTTGCCTTCTGCCTTGCTAGCGTCAGTGCCCGTGTCCCGATGGCGCGAAGACCCGGCAGCTGTCCGCCCGATGCTCGCCTCGCTCGACGAGCCGCCGGTCGTCCAGCGCGGGCTGGTCTATGAACCGAAGTACGACGGCATTCGGGCGCTGATCGCGCTCGAGCCGGGACGGGGGAAGCGGCAGCCGCCCCAGGTCGCCATCTACTCGCGGAACGGCAACGAGAAGAGCGTCCAGTTCCCGGAAATCGTCGAGACGCTCGGTGCGATCGCGGGTCGCAGCAAGGGACCGCTCCTCGTCGACGGCGAGCTCGTCGCGGTGGACGACAACGGACGGCCCCTCGGGTTCCAGCACATTCAGGGCCGCATCCACCTGGCGTCGCCGGGGGAAATCGACGTGGCCCGCCACGACCACCCGACGGCGCTCATCCTGTTCGACCTGCTGCGCGACGGCGACGAAGACCTGCGCGGGCTGCCGCTCGCCGCGCGCCGCTTGCGCCTCCAGGAGCGCGTCCGGCCGACCGCGCGCGAACGCGCGTGGGTCCGGCTGAGCGAGATCGCCACTGATGACGGACGCGCGCTGCTCCAGCGCGCCCGGGACGAAGGCTGGGAAGGCCTCATCGTCAAGGAAGGCCAGTCGCTCTACCACAGCGGCCGGCGCTCGCCGGCCTGGCGCAAGATGAAGCTCCTCAAGCAGCAGGAGTTCGTCGTCGGCGGCTGGACCGAGCCACGGCAGAGCCGGCATTACTTCGGATCGCTGCTCGTCGGCTACTACGACGAGCAGGGCGCGCTCTGCTGGGCCGGATCGGTCGGCACCGGGTTCGATCAGCAGGAGCTCGAGCGCGTCGCGAGGCTGCTCGACGCGCGCAGTACGGCGAAGAGTCCGTTCGCCGACGGGTTCAAGACGATGGAGAAGGCGCACTGGGTGAAGCCGGACCTCGTCGTCCAGATCCGGTTCACGGAATGGACCGGCGAAGGCCTGCTGCGGCAACCGGTCTACCTGGGAACGCGCACCGACAAGAAGGCGCGCGACGTGAGACGCGAAGACGCGCCCAAACCGCAGCCGGCCCGGCCCGCGCTGCCGATGGACGGCCGGTATCGAAGGAATCGGAGGACATCGGGTGTCGTTTCCGAGAGGAAGGCCAACGGAAAACGACACCCGACGTCTTCGGCGCTCGACAACCTGATCGATCAGCTGACCGAGCTCGAGCGCACACGGAAGGATGGCGACCTGGCGCTGCCCGAGGGCGACACGCTGCGGGTGACGAACCTGGCCAAGATCTTCTGGCCGAAACTGGGCATCACGAAGGGCGATCTCTTCCGCTACTACGTCGAGGTCTCGCCGTACCTGCTGCCGGCGGTGGACGACCGGCCGATGGTGATGAAGCGGTTTCCGAACGGCATCGACAAGCCCGCGTTCTACCAGCAGCGGCATCCGGATTCGCCGCCGCCTGGCGTGCGGCGCGAGGTGCTGCCCGACGACATCGAGCCAATCGACGAGGAGGGGCCGCGCGACCGGTTGATCGGCGGCGCGCTCAAGACGCTCCTGTACATGACGCAAATCGCGGCGATCTCGCAGGACCCGTGGTTCTCGCGCGTCTCGGATCCGATCCATCAGGACTACGCCGGCATCGATCTCGATCCGGGCGAGGGGGCCGGGATCGACGAGGTGCTGGCCGTCGCGCGCTACGTCAAAACGGAGCTCGACCGGCTCGGCATTCCGGGCGTGCCGAAGACCTCGGGCTCACGCGGCATTCACATCTACGTGCCGCTGCCGCCCCGCACGACCTACGAGACCGGTCAACTGCTCTGCCATGTCGTGGCGTCGATCGTCTCCACCAAGTACCCGAAGATCGCGACGATCGAACGGATGGTCAAGAAGCGGCGGCGAGGCACTGTCTACGTGGACTACCTGCAGAACATTCTCGGAAAAACGCTGGCCACGGCCTATTCCGCACGCGCGAGCGACTACGCCGGCGTCTCGACTCCCCTCAGCTGGAAAGAGATCAAAACCGGCGTCGATCCCAGGGCGTTCACCGTCCGCACCGCGCCGGCCCGGTTCAAGAAGGTCGGCGATCTGTGGGCGCCGCTCCGGGAGGGGAAACCGGTGGACATCAAAGCGGTCCTCAGACGTGTAAAAGAGTGACAGTTCATGATCAGGCACTCGGCACTGGGCACTAGGCACTCGTTCGGAACGAACCTTTGCGCCCGGTTCGTCCAGTGCCTAGTGCCAAGTGCTTAGTGCCCGACAAACGCCAAATATGCTGACGCGGTTCGCGCCCGCTCCGACCGGTTATCTGCATCTCGGGCACGTTGTGAACGCGATTTACGTGTGGGGAGTCGCACGCGCGCGGGCCGCAGAGGTGCTGCTGCGCGTCGAAGATCACGATCGGCAGCGGTGCCGGCCGGAATACGAAGCGGCGCTGCTCGACGATCTCGACTGGCTCGGGTTCGTGCCCGATCGGTTTCCGACCCAGGCGTTTCGCAGGGGCGCGTGCGAATCGCGGCAAAGCGAGCGGCATGTCGTGTACGACGAGGCGGCGCGCCGCCTCGCCGAACGGGGGCTCCTTTACGCCTGCCGCTGCAGCCGGCAAGAGATCGCGACGGCTCAGGCCTCCGGCGGCGGCGATGAATTCCGCTATCCGGGCACGTGCCGCGACCGCGGCTGGCCGCTCGCGCCGGACGTCGCGTGGCGTGTCCGCCTGGAGCCCGGCGAGGAGGGCTTCGACGATCTGCTGTGCGGATACGTTGGCCAGGATCCGGCCGCCCAGTGCGGCGACGTCGTCATTCGCGACCGGCTGGGGAATTGGACGTATCAGTTCGTTGCAAGCGTCGACGATCACGCCCAGGGCGTGGACCTGGTCGTGCGCGGGCGGGACCTGCTGGCGTCAACGGGCCGGCAGATCCGCCTCGCGCGTCTGCTTGGCCGGCACGAGCCCGCGCGGTTCGCGCACCACGCGCTCGTCATGAAGTCGGCGGCGCAGAAGCTGAGCAAGTCGGACGGCGACACCGGTGTGCGGGATCTCGGCGCCCGCGGCTGGACGGCCGAGCGGGTCATCGGCGAGGCCGTGCGGCTCGCCGGGCTGGGCCCGGGCGGGCCGCTGTCGGCCGACGATGCGGCGCGGCTCCTGTCAGGACCGCTTCAGCTCAACCTTACGGAACGACGATCCTGACCAGATGTAGGCCCGGGAAACGCTGCCGCACCGGTGCGTCGCGAGCGTCTCCGAAGAAAAATAGTCCTCCGCGGCGCTCGCTGGATCGACGAATTTCACGCCGCGCTTCTCGAGGCCCAGGAACGAGGTCGCCTCGCCTTTGCCGAGCTCGTCGACGTCCACGAGCTTGAACTCCTTCCCGCGTGCGAGGAGCGCCACGAGCCGGACGCCATCCGGCGTCTGCACGGCCAGCGCGAAATCCTGGAGGGTGTCGTTGTCGAAGTCCGCGCTGACCATGGCCGGGGCCGGCGCGCCGGTCCGGCAACTGGCGGCCTGAGCCTCCACGGCGGCCGGCTTCCAGGTGTTGTTCCATTTCTTGACCAGCTCTTCGCGGGCAGCGAGCGGCAACCCATCGGCCTGCGGGGTCTTGGACGACCCGCCAAACGGCCCGACGCATGCGACCGACGCGCTCGCCCACAGCGTCAAGGCGACGACGAGTTCCCTGCGTATCATGTCTCCCTCTCCAGCCCAGTCATCCCGACGTTCGGCCCACTAGGATACCAAGGAGCTTCGATTCATAACAGGCACGCATGCCCCCGATGACTTAATTGCGTTTCACTTCCTCGCGCATTCGGTTCATAAGGAACAATGCACGACGCGCACTTTCCACCGGCGCAGGGTCTCTACGATCCGCGGCACGAGCACGACGCGTGCGGGCTCGGCTTCGTCGTGCACGTCAAGGGCCAGCGGTCCAACGCGATCGTGCGTCAGGCGCTCCAGGTGCTCATCAACCTGCAGCATCGCGGCGCCTGCGGCTCGGAGCAGAACACGGGCGACGGCGCCGGGATTCTGATCCAGATGCCCGACCGGTTCCTGCGAAAGGCCACGTCCTCCACCAGCATCACGCTCCCGCCGGCCGGCGCGTACGGCGCCGGGCTCGTGTTCCTGCCTCATGACGCCGGCGCGCGCGCCACGATCGAGGCGCTCTTCGAGCAAATCGTGGCCGAGGAGGGCCAGCGGGTCCTCGGGTGGCGCGATGTGCCGACCGACAACCGTCTCGTCGGCGCGTCGGCGGTGGCGGCGCAGCCCGTGTTCAAGCACATTTTCATCGGGCGGGGCGCCGCAGTCCAGTCAGCCGACGACCGTCCGGAGGCCCGCGCGGCCTTCGAGCGCAAGCTGTTCGTGATCCGCAAGCGCATCGAACATGCCGTGGACCGGCTGACGCTCGCGGACGCGTCCCGCTTCTACGTCGTCAGCCTCTCGTGCAACACGCTGACCTACAAGGGCATGCTCACGGCCGATCAGATCGAGACGATGTTTCCGGATCTGGCGGATCCGGACATCGAGTCGGCACTGGCGCTCGTCCATCAGCGTTTCAGCACCAACACGTTCCCGTCGTGGCCGCTGGCCCACCCGTACCGGTTCGTGGCCCACAACGGCGAGATCAACACGCTGCGCGGCAACATCAACTGGATGAAAGCGCGCGAGGCGCTCTGTGCCTCGGAGGCGCTCGGCAGCGACCTCCAGAAGATTCTGCCGATCATCCGCGAAGGCGGCAGCGACACGGCCGTGTTCGACAACGTGCTCGAGCTGCTCGTCATGGCGGGCCGTTCCCTGCCCCATGCCCTGTTGATGATGATTCCCGAGCCGTGGCAGAACGACCGCGAGATGAGCCCGGCGAGACGGGCGTTCTACGAATACCACTCGTCGCTGATGGAGCCCTGGGACGGTCCGGCCTCGATGGCGTTCACGGACGGGACGGTCATTGGCGCCGTGCTCGATCGGAACGGGCTCCGGCCGTCACGGTATTACGTGACCACGGACGATCTGGTGATTCTGGCGTCCGAAGTCGGCGTCCTCGATCTGCCGCCCGAGCGGGTGCTGCTCAAGGAACGCCTGCACCCTGGCCGGATCTTCCTGGTGGACACGGCGGCCGGCCGCATCGTCTCGGACGATGAGCTCAAGGAACGGATCGCGCGCGAGCAGCCGTACGGCGACTGGCTGGCGGCCAATCTCGTCAGTCTCGACGCGCTGCCGGCCGCACCGGAGCTGCCGGCACCCGATCGCGATACGCTCCAGCGCCGCCAGGCGGCCTTCGGCTACACCCAGGAAGATCTCCGCCTGCTCCTCGGCCCCATGGCGTCCACGGGCGAAGAGCCGCTCGGGTCGATGGGCAACGACACGCCGCTGGCCGTCCTCTCCGAGCGGCCGAGACTGCTCTTCGACTACTTCAAGCAGTTGTTCGCGCAGGTCACCAATCCCCCGCTCGACGCGATCCGCGAAGAGCTCATCACGTCGATGGCTTCGACGATCGGGCCTGAACGCAATCTGCTCGAGCCCGAACCGGAATCGTGCCGGCAAATCGGTATCACCTATCCGGTGCTCGACAACGACGAGCTCGCCAAAGTCCGGCACATCGAGATGACGGGCTTCCGCAGCGTCACGTTGCCGATGCTGTTCCGGTCCGAGGAAGGCGGCGCCGGGCTGGAGCGGGCGCTCGACGTGCTCCAGACGCGCGCGCTCGAAGCCGTCGGCGCCGGGCACACGATTCTGATCCTGTCCGACCGAGGTGTGACCGAGGAGCAGGCGCCGATTCCGAGTCTGCTGGCCACGTCCAGCGTCCACCACCACCTGGTGCGCGCCGGGGCCCGTACGAGGTGCGCCCTCGTCGTCGAGTCGGGCGACGCGCGCGAAGTGCACCACATCGCGTTGCTCATCGGATATGGCGCTGGAGCGGTCAATCCGTACCTGGCGTTCGAGACCATCGACGGCCTGATCCGCGAAGGCGTGCTCGAGGGACTGACGCACGCGCGCGCGGTCGGCCACTACATCCGCGCGCTCAACAAGGGCATCCTGAAAGTGATGTCCAAGATGGGCATCTCGACGCTCCAGAGCTATTGCGGGGCGCAGATTTTCGAGGCGATCGGCCTCGACCGGACGTTCGTCGATCGGTACTTCACGTCAACGGCGTCGCGCATCGGGGGCGTGGGCCCCGAGGTGATTGCCCGGGAGGTGGCCCTGCGCCACGCGCGCGCGTTTTCGCGGCGACGCGGCCCGGCCACCGACCTCGACGCGGGCGGCGAGTACCAGTGGCGGCGCGATGGCGAGCACCATCTCTTCACGCCGGAAGTCGTCCAGACGCTGCAGCACGCGACGAAGAGCAAGCGATACGCGATCTACCGGAAGTACACCGCCCTCGTCGACGACCAGAGCCGGCGACTCGGAACGCTGCGGGGCCTGTTCGAGGTCCGGCCGGAGGCGGCGCCGGTGCCGCTCGCCGAGGTCGAGCCGGTCGAAGCGATTGTGCGGCGCTTTGCGACGGGCGCGATGTCGTACGGATCGATCAGTCAGGAAGCGCACGAAACGCTGGCCATCGCCATGAACCGGCTTGGGGGGCGGTCGAACAGCGGCGAAGGCGGCGAGGACCCGGCGCGAAACGTGCGCGATCCGAACGGCGACTGGCGGCGAAGCGCCGTGAAGCAGGTCGCCTCGGGCCGGTTCGGCGTGACCAGCGAGTACCTCGTCAACGCCGACGATCTTCAGATCAAGATGGCGCAGGGCGCCAAGCCCGGCGAGGGCGGCCAGTTGCCCGGCCACAAGGTCTACCCCTGGATCGCGAAGGTTCGGCATTCGACGCCGGGCGTGACGCTGATTTCGCCGCCGCCCCATCACGACATCTACTCGATCGAGGATCTCGCGCAGCTCATCTACGATCTCAAGAACGCCAATCCGCGCGCGCGCGTGCACGTGAAGCTCGTGGCCGAAGTCGGCGTGGGCACGGTGGCCGCCGGCGTCTCGAAGGCGCACGCGGACGTCGTCTTGATCTCCGGGCACGACGGCGGCACGGGCGCCTCGCCGCTCACCGCCATCAAACACAGCGGCGCCCCCTGGGAACTGGGGCTCGCCGAGACACAGCAGGTCCTCGTCCTCAATCAGCTGCGCGACCGCATCGTCGTGCAGGTCGACGGTCAGATGAAGACCGGCCGCGACGTGGTCATCGCCGCGCTGCTCGGCGCCGAAGAGTTCGGGTTCGCGACCGCCCCTCTCGTCGTTTCCGGCTGCGTCATGATGCGCGTCTGCCACCTCAACACCTGCCCGGTCGGCATCGCGACGCAGGATCCCGAGCTGCGGAAAACGTTCGCCGGTCGTCCGGAATTCGTCGAGACGTTTTTCCGGTTCATCGCGGAAGAGGTGCGCGAGTACATGGCGCAGCTCGGATTCAGGACGATGGACGAGATGGTCGGGCGGGTCGATCGCCTGGACGTGCGGAAGGCCGTGCACCACTGGAAAGCCGCCGGTCTCGACTTGTCGGCCCTGCTCTTCCAGCCGGCGGTGCCCGCCAGCGTTGACCGGCGCCGGACGCGGCCGCAGGTCCACGGCCTCGAGCGGGCGCTCGACCACGAGCTGATCCGCGAATCGGCGGCGGCGCTCGAGGAGCGGCGACCCGTCGAACTGCACGTCGCGATCGGCAATGCGCATCGCGCGGTGGGCACGCTGCTCGGATCGGAAATCACGCGGCGATTTGGCGCGGCCGGTCTCCCGGACGATCGGATCACGATCAATTTCACAGGGTCGGCGGGTCAGAGCTTCGGGGCGTTCCTGCCGCGAGGGGTCACGCTCAGGCTCGAAGGAGACGCCAACGACGGGTGGGGCAAGGGCCTCTCGGGCGGAAAGCTCGCGATTCTGCCGCCGGCGGGATCGCCGTTTGCCGCAGAAGACAACGTCATTACCGGCAACGTCGCACTCTACGGCGCCACGGGCGGTGAAGCCTACGTGCGCGGGCTCGCCGGCGAGCGCTTCGCCGTGCGGAACAGCGGCGCGTCTGCGGTCGTCGAGGGCGTCGGGGATCACGGCTGCGAATACATGACGGGCGGGCGCGTCGTCGTGCTCGGCCAGACCGGCCGCAATTTCGCTGCCGGGATGAGTGGCGGGGTCGCCTACGTGTTCGATCCGGGCGGCACGTTCAGCCGCCGTTGCAATCCGCAGATGGTGGAGCTCGAAGCGCTCGCCGAAGAGGATGTCGACGACGTGCTGCGACTGATCCTGCGTCATCTGCGGTACACCAACAGCGCGCGCGCGGCCAACATCCTGACCGGCTGGGACGATCTCGAGGCGGCGTTCGTCAAGGTCACGCCGCGCGACTACAAGCGGGTGCGGCTGGCCGAGGCACGGGCCCGCGCCGAGCACCGCGAACCGGCATTCGGCGAGCTGGTCGGAGCGAGCAGCAGCCGCGAGCCCAGCAGACAGTTGGCGGAAGTCGGGCCTGCCGACCGAAGCCGCGAGCACAGCGAGCGGTTGGCGGAGGTCGGGCGTGGGTAGCGCCACCGGATTTCTGCAGATCGCGCGGCTCAAGCCGCCGGCGCGCCCGATCGAAGAGCGGCTGCGCGACTGGAACGAAGTCTATCTGCCGCCCGGCACCCAGCCGCTGCGCGATCAAGGCGCGCGATGCATGGACTGCAGCGTGCCGTTCTGTCATCAGGGCTGCCCGCTGGGCAACGTCGTGCCCGACTGGAACGACCTCGTGTACCGGGATCGCTGGCGGTCTGCCTTCGATCGCCTCGCGGCGACGAACAACTTCCCGGAGTTCACTGGACGGTTGTGTCCGGCGCCTTGCGAAGGCGCGTGCGTGCTGGGCATCAACAGCGATCCGGTCACCATCAAGTCGATCGAGCTGGCCATCGTCGAGCGGGCCTTCGATGAAGGCTGGATTCAGCCGCGTCCGCCCGCGCGGCGAACGGGCCAGCGCGTCGCCGTGATTGGATCGGGTCCGGCCGGACTGGCGGCGGCCGACGAGCTCAACCGCGCGGGTCACGCGGTCGTCGTCTTCGAGCGCGACGATCGGATCGGCGGGCTGCTCCGCTATGGGATTCCCGACTTCAAGATGGAAAAGCGCTTTCTCGACCGGCGCCTTGCCATCCTGGAGCAGGAAGGCATCGTGTTTCGCGCCGGCATCGAGGTCGGCGTCGATGTGCCGGCGCGCACCCTGATGCAGGAATTCGACGCCGTCGTGCTCGCGGGCGGGGCCCCCGTCGGGCGCGACCTTGACGTGCCGGGCCGGCGCCTGGACGGCATTCACTTCGCGATGACCTACCTGACGCAGCAGAACCGGCGCGGCCTGGGGGAGGTCATCGCGCCGGAGCGCAGCATTTCGGCCGCCGGCAAGCGTGTCGTGATCATCGGCGGCGGCGACACCGGCGCGGACTGCCTTGGCACCGTCCATCGACAGGGGGCGGTCTCGGTCCACCAGCTCGAGCTCCTGCCGCGTCCACCCGAGACGCGGGCGGCAGACAACCCCTGGCCGCAATGGCCGCACGTCTTTCGTGTGTCATCCGCGCACGAAGAAGGCGGGGAGCGCCTGTATTCGGTCGCCACCGAGCGCTTCGAGGGTGACGAGCACGGCCGCGTGCGTGCGTTGCACGTCGTCACCGTCCAGCAGAAAACGGGGGCGCCCGCCGCCGGATTCGCGCGCGAGGTCGGCACCGAGACCGTGATCCCGGCCGATCTCGTGCTCATCGCGATGGGGTTTACCGGGCCGGAGCGAGGAGGCCTGGTCAGCGAGCTCGGAGTGCGTCTGACCGACCGGGGCACCGTCTGGCGCGACGATCGGTGGATGACCAGCGTGCCGGGCGTGTTCACGGCCGGCGACATGCAGCGCGGCCAGTCGTTGATCGTCTGGGCCATCGCCACGGGACGGAGCGCGGCACGGGGCGTGGACGTGTTTCTGACGGGATCGTCCGACCTCGCCGCTCCGGTGGACTAAGTGATAGCGTTTCAAGCCGTGACCGACTCGCGGGCTGAGACCCGGCACCTCGCGACGCTGCTCGAAATCAATCAGATGCTGTCGTCCGTCCCGAGCCTGCGCTCGGCGCTTCGCCGCGTGCTGGAAGTGCTTGAACGCCAGCACGGGATGATTCGGGGATCGGTCACGCTCCTGACGCCGGATACCAAGGAGCTGCAGGTCGAGGCCTGGCACGGAGTCAGCGCCGAGGGACAGCGGGCCAAGTACCGGATCGGCGAAGGGGTGACCGGGCGCGTCGTCGAGAGCTGCAAGCCGGTGGTCGTTCCCCAGGTCAGCCGGGAGCCGCTCTTCCTCAATCGCGGGGGCCGTCGCGACCTGGACAAACAGGAGATCTCGTTCATCTGCGTGCCGATCGTGCTCCACCGCAAGGCGGCCGGCGCGCTGGCCGTCGACCTGCCGTTCAGGCGCGACCGCGATTACGACGACTGGGTCCAGTTGCTGAGCGTCGTCGCGTCGATGGTGGCTCAGGCGCTCAAGGTCGAGCGGCTCACCGACAGCGAGCGCCAGCGGCTGCTCGAAGAGAACACCCACCTGAAGGAGGAGCTGCGCGAGCGCTACGATTTCTCGCACCTCATCGGGAACAGCGGTCCGATGCGGCGGGTCTACGAGCAGATTGCGCAGGTCGCTCGCACCAACACGACCGTGCTGATCCGGGGAGAATCGGGCACCGGCAAGGAGCTGGTCGCCCACGCGATTCACTACAACTCTCCCCGTTCGCCCAAACCATTCGTCAAGGTCAGCTGCGCGGCGCTGCCCGACTCGCTCATCGAATCCGAGCTCTTCGGATTCGAGAAGGGAGCGTTCACGGGCGCGCTGGCGCGCAAACAGGGCCGGTTCGAGCTGGCCGCCGGCGGCTCGCTCTTTCTCGACGAAATCGGCGACGTGCACCTGTCCACGCAGATCAAGCTGCTGCGCGTCCTCCAGGAACGCGAGATCGATCGGCTCGGCGGGACCGAGGCGGTCAAGGTCGACGTCCGGATGATTGCCGCGACCAACAAGGACCTCGAGAAGGCAATCGCCGCCGGCACCTTCCGCGAGGATCTGCACTACCGGCTGAACGTCTTCACCATCTTCATCCCGCCGCTGCGGGACCGGAAACCCGACGTCCTGCTCCTCGCGGATCACTTTCTCGAGAAGTACTCGATCGAGCATCGCAAGAACATCAAACGCATTTCGACGCCGGCGATCGACATGCTCATGTCGTATCACTGGCCGGGCAACGTGCGCGAGCTGCAGAACATCGTCGAGCGCGCGGTGCTCGTCTGCGACAGCAACGTGATCCACGGCCACCATCTCCCGCCGACGCTCCAGACGGCGGAGGCCTCGGGCACGGTGACGAACCTGTCGCTGGCCGAAGCGGTGGACGCCTACGAGAAGGACTTGATCCAGGACGCGCTCAAGACGACGCGCGGCAACCGGTCGAAGGCGGCCAAGCTGCTGCATTCGACTGAGCGCATCGTCAGCTACAAAGTGCAGAAATATCGAATCGACTGCCGGCGGTTCCGCTCGTAGTTCCACATTTTCGTTGAATCGATCTGGCGGTCCGACACTCTTGTGGAACCGCTCGCCTCCCGTTCGTCATTCCGGGCGTGCCCGCGCGCGGCTGAATTGGCCGCGGTCTTGCTGGACAAGAACGCGGGTCGCGCGCATCCACGAACCATTGCGCGTCAGCCCCGTTGATGGAGACCCGACCGTGAACACCAGAGAGACGACGACACCCGTGACCCCAGTCTCGGGCACCCCCGCCCATGCCGGCGAGAGCCGGGAATTACGCCGCGGAATCGAGGCGAAGACGCCGCCGGTCTCTTCCGACCGCACGGCGCAGGACGCCCTGGACTGGCGGGAAAAATTGTGGCGCACCTCGCGCACGGTGTCCTGGAACTGGGATTGATTGGCGTTTTGACATTCTCGTCGGCTCGACTTCCCGGCTTTCGACATTCCCGTCGCCCGCCGTCCATCCCATCCCGGACGGCCGGGTTCTGCGGCGGCGGCCCATTTCCGACATTTTTGTTGAACTGCCGCCTTCCGTACACGGCATTGTGGGCCGGCGCGCTCGGACGGCGCCTGGCCCGGTGTACTGACCACCAGTTTCGGCCCATTTTCGCGAATCACCTCACGACCTCCGCGCGCCGCGTGGCCCCGGTCTTGCTATTCATCGCGAAAGAGTTGAGGAGAGCTGCCCATGAGCTGTTCAGTTAACGTTGGTCGCGGAAGAATTGCAGTGCTCGCCGTCGCCGTCCTGCTCGGCCTGCCGGTGAGCGTTCTGGCGCAGGAGCCAACCGGGCCGCCGCCCATCAATCAGGCGGATACCGCCTGGATGCTCGTGGCGACGGCGCTGGTGCTGCTGATGACGCCCGCGCTCGCGTTCTTCTACGGCGGACTGGTCCGATCGAAGAACGCGCTCAACACGATGATGATGAGCATCGTGGCGTTGGGGTTCGTCGGCGTCATCTGGGCCGTCGTCGGCTACTCGCTGGCGTTTGCGCCGGGCAACAACTGGATCGGCGACCTCTCGCGCTTCGGCCTCCGAAGCGTGACGCTCGACGCGCAGGGCACCATCCCGCATCTCTTGTTCATGGCGTTCCAGGGGACGTTCGCCATCATCACCGCGGCGCTCATTTCGGGCGCCATCGTCGAGCGCATGCGCTTTTCCGCTTACGTGTTGTTCATCTCGCTGTGGGCGATTGCCGTCTACAGCCCGATCGCCCACTGGGTCTGGGGCGGCGGCTGGCTCGCCAAGCTGGGCGCGCTCGACTTTGCCGGCGGCACCGTCGTGCACGTCAACGCCGGCGCCGCCGCGCTCGTCGCGGCGATGGTCGTCGGCAAGCGCCAGCAGTATCCGTCGTCGGCGCTGTTGCCTCACAACGTGCCGTTCACGCTGCTCGGCGCCGGGCTCCTCTGGTTCGGGTGGTTCGGTTTCAATGCCGGCAGCGCCGTGGCAGCCAACGGGATCGCGGCGCTCGCCTTCACCACCACGATGCTGGCACCGGCCGCGACGCTGGTGGTCTGGACGTTCCTCGACAGCTTCCGGTCGCGCAAGCCGACGGCCGTCGGCGCGGCGACCGCTATCGTCGTCGGGCTCGTCGCGGTCACGCCGGCCGCCGGCTACGTCAGTCCGATGAGTGCCATCGCGCTCGGCGCCATCGCGGCCGTGCCCAGCTACCTGGCACTCATCTGGCGCGCCAAGTCGTCGCTCGACGATTCGCTCGATGTCGTGGCCGCGCACGGAGTCGGCGGCACGGTGGGCGCGTTGCTGACGGGCGTGTTCGCGCAGAAGAGCCTCAACGGTGTCGCCGACGGCGTGCTGTTCGGCAACCCCGGTCAGTTCGCCATCCAGGCCGCCGCCGTCTTCGCGGCGATGGCCTACAGCGGAATCATGACGTTCGTGCTGCTGAAGATCGTCAGCCTCGTGCTGCCGCTGCGGGCGACTGCCGACGACGAGGGTACCGGGCTCGATCTCAGTCTCCACGGCGAGGAAGCGTACCTGCACGAGGGATCGGGCGGAGCCGGTCTCGCGTCAGCGCAGACGAGCGGAATGGCTGTGCCCGTCGCAAGCCACGTGCTGACGGTGTCGCATCCCGAAATGCGATGAGGGGGGAATAAGAAGAAAAGGTCGGGGCAGGTTTCCAGAAGGTTGGACGCCGTTCAGGGAGAACCCGCCCCACTGCGAGTCAGGTTTCTAGGCCGTTCTCGGCAGCGGAACAAGGATAGCACGGGCATTCTGGAGCGATCCTGAGCCCGGGCGCCCCTGCCAGGACGTGGCAACGACGCGCCGCGTCAATCGGGCGCGCGTGCGCATGCGGCGGGCCTTCGCCGCATGCGGCATGTGACTGGCGGGGGACGCATGAAGAGCATTTTCTGGAGTGTGGGGTTGACGGCGTTGGTCTCGACATCGGCACTGGCCCAGGAAGCGCAATCCGGCCAGACAGCATCCGCGACGGGAACAGCCGCGGTGGCCGCGGTACCGCCGCAGGCAGAGGCGCAGCCGGCCAAGCGCCTGACGATCGCGACCGGATTCGATTTCGCTACGGCGTACATGTTCCGCGGGATCTATCAGGAGGATCACGGGACGATCGTGCCGCCGTATTTCGACCTGGGCGTCGTGCTGTATCAGGGCAACGGCAAGCTCAAGAACGTGACGGCGAATGGCGGCAACTGGAACAGCCTCCATTCGGGCCCGAGCGGAAACGAGGGCCATGGCAACGCGTGGTACGAGGCGGATTATTACGGCTCGGTGACCTTCACGCTCGGTCGCTGGAAGCCCGGAGCGCTGTTCACGTCGTACACCAGTCCGAACGACGTCTTCAAGACGGTGAACGAGCTGGCAGCGGTAGTCGCCTATGACGACAGCAGCAGCAAGTTCCCGCTCTCGCCCAAGGCCACGGTGGCCTTCGAGCTGAGCGGCCAGGCCGACGGCGGCGCCCACGAGGGCACGTACCTCGAGCTGGGCATCAGGCCGAGCATCAAGCTGATCGATGGCAAGTATCCTCTGAGTCTCGCGGTGCCCGTGAAAACCGGCTTGAGCCTGAAGGACTACTACGAGGGCGTCTCAGGGGACTCGACGTTTGGCTACTTCGACACCGGCGCCGTGGCCAGCGTGGCCTTCTCGCTCGGCAAGACGACGTTGGACATCCACGGCGGAATCGATCTGCTGTGGCTCGGCGACACGACGAAGCGAATGAACAGCGGCAACGGCTTCAAGCCAGTCGGGATAATCGGCGTCGGGATTGCGTACTAGGAGGGGCGGGCGGGCAGCTGAAGTCAGATATTAGAAGCCAGAAGTTGGAAGTGACGCAATCATGCAGTCGTTCACTTCTAACTCCTGGCTTCTAACTTCTAACTTCAAGGGCGCTCCGGTCGTCGCCATGAGGACACGGTATTGTCATGACGATCGCATCCGGACCGGATCACAGAACGATGCCCGCCAGGAAGAACGCGCCGCTCGAACGCACGCCAAGGCTGTCGGACCAGCTCGCGGCGGCGCGCGGTGAGTACAGCGCCGAGATCCGGGCCGGCCAGGGCGGGCACCTGGCCGTCGCCAAGTACGCGCGACGGATAGACGACCTGATTCGCGACGTCATCCACGCGGCGCAGGGACCACCGGTGGCGCCCTTTGCCGTCTCCGCGCTCGGCGGCTACGGGCGACGGACGCTCTGCCTTCACTCCGACATCGATCTGCTCGTCGTGTTCGACGGCGCCATCGGCCCGCCCGAAGAGCGGGTCGTCAAGGCGGTGCTCCACCCGCTCTGGGATCTGGGTTTTACCGTCGGCCACCAGGTCATGGAGCTGACGGACATCGCGCACCTGGACGACGACAATCCAGAGTTTCTGCTGGCGCTGCTCGATGCGCGTCTGCTCGCGGGCGAGCCGTCCATCTTCAAGACGATTCGCCGCCAGCTGCCGAGACCGGGGCGGGAGCGCGCGCGGTGGCTGCTCGATCAGTTGCGTGCCCTCGTCGAACGCCGCCACGCGGAATACAACCACACGCTGTATCAGCTCGAACCGGACGTCAAGGACGCGCCAGGCGCGCTGCGGGACGTGGCGGCGATCCACTGGATCAGCGTCCTCATCGGCGAGGGGCGCCGCATCGGCGCCGGCCAATTCGACGAGCGGCGGCTGCACGACGCGGAGAACTTTCTGCTGCGCATCCGATCGGTCCTGCACCTGGAGCGCGGGCGCAACGTCAACGTCCTGAGCCATCCGCTGCAGGAAATCGTCGCCGAGGTCCTGGGCTTCCCGGGCACGGAGCCGCACCAGCGCGTGGAACGCTTCATGGGGGAGTACTTTCGTCACGCGCGAACGGTGTCACGCGTGCTCGAGGGATCGATCGAAGCGTCGCGCGGCGCGCCGCCGTCCACGCCGCCGCTGCCCCTCTGGGACAATCTCGAAATGGCCGCCGACGGGATCCGGTTCGTCGATCGGACGCGCGCGGCGGGCGATCCCGGATCCTGGCTGCTCGCGTTTCAGACTGCGCTCGAGCGGGGCTGCCGCGTTTCCGATCAGGCGCTCGCGCGCATTCACCGGAGCCTGGATCGCGTGACGGAGGCCGACTTCGTCGCGACCGCGGCCGAACGGCGGATCGTCGGCGGCCTGCTGCGGCCACGGCCCGGACTCTACGCCCGCTTGTCCCAGATGCACGATTGCGGGCTGCTCGGCCGCGTCTTTCCCGAGTTCGAGCGCGTCCACTGCCGGGTGATCCGCGACTTCTACCACAAGTACACGGTCGACGAGCACACGCTGCTCACGCTCCGGAATCTCGAGCTGCTGCTCGAGCCGGCGGGCGTCACGCGGACGCGGTTCACCGGGCTCCTGCAGGAACTTCACGCGCCCGAGTTGCTGTCACTGGCGCTGCTCCTCCACGACGTCGGCAAGTGGAAAGACGAGGAGCACGCAGCCGAAAGCGTGCGCATGGCCGAACCGGTGCTCACCCGCCTCGAACTGCCGGCCGAGGCGCGCGCCACCGTGCGGTTCCTCATCGAGCACCATCTGGAGATGTCCCGCGTCGCGTTCCGGCGTGATTCGGAAGATCCGGAGATCGTCCGGCGGTTCGCGAGCCTGGTCGGCACCGAAGAACGGCTGAAGATGCTCTGCCTGATGACCCTCGTCGACGTCGAAGCGGTCGGGCCCAACACCCTCACGCCATGGAAGGAAGAGCTCCTCTGGCGCTTGTATGTGGACACGTACAACCATCTGACGCACGCCTATGCTGACGAGCTCATCGTGCGCGACCAGCCGGAGCTGGCGGTGCTCCTGGCGGGCCGCCCAAACGACATTTCCGAGCCTGAGCTGCTTGAGTTCGTCGGCGGCCTGCCGCAGCGGTACCTCTCGATGTTCGACTATCGCCACATCCGGCTGGCACGCCACATCCAGCCCGATCACGTGCACTCCGTGCTCGAACAGAAAAACGAGGTGTGGGAGCTGACGGTGGTGGCGCTCGACAAGCCTTTCCTGTTCTCGAATATCTCCGGCGTGCTGTCGTATTTCGGAATGGACATCCTGCGCGGACAGGCGATGACGACGCCGGCCGGACTGGTGCTCGACGTGTTCCAGTTCACCGATCGGGAAGGGTTCCTCCAGCACAACCGGGACGCGGCCTCGGAGATGAGCCGGGTGCTCGAAGACGTCGTCGGCGGATCGGCCGATCTGACGACACTCCTGCGCGGGAAACAGCGAAGCCTCGTCTACCGCCGGCCGCGCCAGACGGCGCCGGTCGTGCACTTCGACAGCGAACACTCCAGGAAATACACCGTGCTCGAGCTGATCGCCGACGACGTGCCGGGGTTGCTGTACCGGGTGAGCCGCGCGATTTCACAGCACGGCTGCGACGTCGACCTCGTGCTGATCTCGACGGAAGGCCATCGCGCCATCGACGTGTTCCACGTGACCCGCGGCAAGGTCAAGCTCTCGGCCGCAGAGCAACGCGACCTGAAGCAGGGCCTCGAAGCGGTGTTGGAGGAGGGGTATGAGACTCATTAAGGCCATCGTCCGTCCGAACAAAGTCGAGGACGTGCGCGATGCGCTGGGCAAGCTGAACATCTCGGGCATGACGGTCACGGAAGTCCGGGGACACGGACGGCAAAAAGGGCACGCCGCCATCTACCGGGGAAAGGAGTACAGCGTGAACCTCCTGCCGAAGATGCAGATCGAGGTCGTGGTGCCCGATCCGGTCGTGGACGAGGTGATTCAGGCCATCATCGGTGCGGCGCGAACGGGTGAGATCGGCGACGGGCGCGTGTTCGTGCTGCCCGTCGAGCACGGCTACAACATCCGGACCGGTGAAAAAGACATCGTCTGATCTAGCGTCCGCCCTTGTCCTGAACGCGCGTCGCGTTGACCACGAGATCACCGGCATGACTCGACAGAATGCCGGTGATCGCATTCCGGTCCTTCAGCTTGCCGTTGAACTCGAGCTCACCGGGACCGCCCGAGATCGAGTAGGTCAGCTTGCCGTCGAGGTACTGGCCCTTGAGCGGCAACTCGCCCATTTGCTCGGTCGAAAACGTCCCGGTGACGGTCTTGCCGTCGAGCTTGAGCTCGAACGTCACCGCCATCTTGCCGTGTGGCGTCTCGAGCGCGGCGCTCCACTTCCCGGCGACCGTCGGCGCGCTGCCCGGGTCGGGGGCCTTGCCCTGAAACGCGGTGACCGATCCGGTCAGTGTCAGCGCGAGTGCGGCGGCCATCGTCGTTCTCCAGAATGTCGTCATGGTCCGTCTCCTGATCATTCCTGTCGAAGTGCCTTCAGCGGGTCGATCCGGCTGGCGCGCCGGGCGGGCAGCCAGCAGGCGGCGGTCGCGACGACGAGCAGCAGCGCCGGCACACCGGCGTAGATGGCGGGATCCATGGCGCCCGCCTGAACGGTCTCCCAGTCGATCAGCAACGCGACGAGCCAGCCGGCCGAGGCGCCGATCGCGATGACCCCCAGCGTCTCGCCGACGAGCTGCACGACGACCCGCCGCGCGGTGGCGCCGAGGGCGATCCGCATGCCGATCTCGGGCTGCCGCTGCGCGACCGAATAGGCGACGACGGCGTAGATCCCGATGGCCGCGAGGCCGAGAAGCAACGGGCCGAGCACGGCGAACATGCGCGCCGGAATCTTGCGGAAGACGAGATTCTGATCGACGTGATCGACCATGGTCCGGACGTTGTAGATTGGCAGCAATCCGTCGACCTCCTGGACGGCGCGCCGGAGCGCCGGCGCGATCTCCGTCTCGTGGCCCTCACGCGTGCGCAGGTGGATCTCGGTGCTGGTGTTCGGCCGATCGCGGAGGGAGAGATAGATGACCGGCGTGGGCGGCTCGCCGAACGCGTTCGCGAGCGAGTTCTTCACGACGCCGGCGACGACGTACGGACGTCCTCCCGTCTCGATCCGGCGGCCCACCGCGGCGGCGTCGCCGATGTAACGTTTCACGAACTCCTCGTTGACGATCGCCTGCGGCGCGGTCGCCACGTCTTCGAGCGCGACGAAATCCGCGCCGTCCACGAACGGGATCTCCATGGTCGCGAAGTAGCCCGGCGTGATCGTGTTCGTGAGCGCCTGGTCGAACGTCCCGTCGGACCGGCCGCGTCCTTCGACGACCACCGCGCGCGACGGCAGCCCGTGGATGTCGAGCGGCACCGAGGTCGCGAGCGCCGCCGATTCGACGTTCGGCAGCGCGCGCACACGGGCCAGGAGCCGGCGGGCGACGTCGGCGGCCATCGCGTTGTCCACGCCGCGGTTGCGGCTGCGCAGGTCGTAGGCGGCGAGCAGCAGTCCCTCGCGCCTGAATCCCGGATCCGTTCGCCGGGTGTCGTTGTAGCTGCGCACGAAGAGCGCGGCCACGACGAGCGCGATCAGCGCGAGGGCGACCTGCAGCGCCATGAGCGCGTCGCGGACGCGGCTGCGTCCTGCCGGCGACATCCCGGCCCGGAGCGTGCGCTGCGGCTCGAGCCGGGCGAGCTGGAGCGCGGGCGCCAGTCCGAACGCCACGCCCGACAGGAGGCCGAGCACCGCCGCGAACACCAGCGTGAGGACGTCCACGTGCGTTTCGAACCGGATCGAAATTCCGGCGGGCGATGGCATCGGCACCGCCCGCAGCGCCTCGGTCCCCCAGACGGCGACGAGCGCGCCGAGGCCCGCGCCCATCAATCCCATCAGCAGGTGCTCGGCCATCAGCAGGCTCAGGATGCGCCATCGTCCGGCGCCCATCGCGAGCCGAACGCTGATCTCCTGGCGCCGTGTGCTGGCACGCGCCAGCAGCAGGTTGGCAGCGTTGCCGCACACCGCGAGCAGCACGAGCAGCGTCACCGCCTGGAGCACGGCGATCCCGCTCGTGATGAATCGGTTCGGTCCGCGCGGCGAGTCCCAGATCGGCAGCAACTCCGCCCGGATGTTGGCGTTGGCCGCCGGATAGGCCTGCGCGAGGTCGCGCATGGCCGCGTCGAGCTCGGCCTGCGCCTGGCCGCGAGTCGCGCCCGGCTGAAGCCGCCCGACGGCGGAGTACGTGCGCAGGCCGCGCACCTCGAGCTCGCGGGAGCCGTCAAGGAGTGCGGGCGCGAGGGTGGCCGGCACCCACAGGTCGAAGGTCAGCCCCATGAGCGTCCCGCGGAACCCGCGAGGGGCGACACCGATGATCGTGAGCGGCCGCTCGTTCACGCGAAGCGACTGCCCGATGGCGTCCGGCGCCCCGGCGAATCGTGTCTGCCAGAATTCGTGAGAAATGACGATGACCGGGTCGCCGCCCGGCCGCGCCTCGTCGGCCCGCATGAACCGGCCGGCAGCGGGTTGCAGGCCGAGCGCGGAGAAGTAGTTGCCCGAGACGAGAAACGCGAACGCACGCTCGAGCTGGCCAGCCGCCCCGACATTGAGCGGCGCCATGCGAATCGCAATGACGTCCTGAAACGACGGCAGCCGCTCCTGCAAGTCCCGGTACTCGAGCCACGACATTCCCGGGTAGCTACCGCTTTCGCCCCGCGGCTCGATCTGCAACAACTGCCCGCTCTCGACGACACCGGGCAGCGGCTGCAGAATCCGCGCCTGGATCCACGTGAACACCGCCGTGTTCACTCCAATCCCGATGCCGACCGACAGGACAACGACGGCGGCGACACCCGGTTTCTTACGAATCATCCGGACCGCGTGGCGGAAATCTCGCAGTACTTGAAGGGCAAAGGTGAGGAACCTGCCTCTCGCGCCTTCCTTCAGTCTCCTGCCTTCCTCCGACTTATTGCCTCCCCTTTGCCCTGTGCCCTCTGCCCTGTGCCCTGTCAATGTCCGCCTCCCCCATGCAGCGATTTGAGCGACGCCATGAGCGACCCGCCGAAAAAACGGATCCCGACGGCGATGAGGACGAACACCACGAGCACGATGATGAGCGACTTGTAAGATTTCCGGGCCATGTCCCTTCCCGTTCTGACACTACGCGGAGGCGGCTGAAGGCAACGTGAACGGTTTGTTCAGGTGCCGTTCAGGTTCGATTGGGCTATAAGGCAGTGTGCGGGTGCTGGTCGTCGAAGACGAGGCGCGGCTGGGGGACGAGCTGGTCCGGTCGCTCGAGGAAGCCGGCTATGCGGTCGATCGCGCGGCCGACGGCGAGCGAGCCGATTTTCTCGGCCAGACCGAGCGGTACGACGCGGTCGTGCTGGATCTCGGACTGCCCGGCATGGACGGACTGACCGTCCTGCGCCGGTGGCGGGAGGGCGGGCTGGCGATGCCGGTGCTCGTGCTCACCGCCCGGGCGAGCTGGCACGAGAAGGTCGTCGGCATCGACAGCGGCGCCGACGACTACGTCTCGAAGCCGTTCAGGATGGAGGAAGTGCTGGCGCGTCTGCGCGGGTTGATCCGGCGCGCCAGCGGTCAGGTCCAGCCCGAGATTCGCTGCGGCCCGGTGTCTCTGGATCCGCGGCTGGCCCGGGTGACGCGCGACGGCGTCCCGGTCAAACTGACCAGCCATGAGTTTCGCGTCTTGTCCTATCTCATGCACCACCGCGGCCGCGTCGTCTCGCAGGCCGAGCTGACCGAACACATCTACGCGCAGGACACGGACCGCGATTCGAACACGGTCGAAGTGTTTATCGGGCGACTGCGCCGCAAGCTCGGCGCGGGCTTCATCGAAACGGTGCGCGGTCTGGGATATCGCATCGAGGCGCGGGTCCAGCTTGCGGACGGGGCGTCGTGATGGCGCTCAATTCAGTGCGCTCCAGATTGTTGCTGGGATCGCTCTTCTGGACCCTCGGCGCATTGGCCGTGACCCACGTCGTGACCGTGGGCATCCGCGCGCGCTACCCGAACTTCACGCTCGTCGCTCACAGCACGCTCATGACGATGTTCGCGATCGCGTGCCTGCTGGTCGGCGTCTTTCAACTCCGGCGCGGCGTCTCCCCGTTCCAGCAGTTGCGCGTGCGCCTGAGCGCGGTCCGCGAGGGACGGGCGCGGCACCTCGACGGCGTCTATCCGACGGAGATCCAGCCGCTCGTCGATGACTTGAACGGGCTGCTCGAACACCGCGAAGTGACGGTCAGCCGCGCGCTCGCCAAGGCCGGCGACCTCGCGCACGGCCTGAAGACGCCGCTGGCGGTGCTGGCGCAGGAGGCCGAACGGCTTCAGGCGGCCGGACATCACGACCTCGCCGCGGCGATTCGGCAGCAGGTGCAGCGCATGCAGCGACAGGTGGACTACCACCTCGCGCACGCCCGCGCGGCGGCCTCGGGCGCGCGGATCGGCGGCCGCTGCGCGGTCGCGGAGTCGGCGGCCGGGCTGATCCGGACGCTCGAGCGCCTCCACGCCGACCGCAAGTTGATCTTCTCGGCTGAGATCGCGCCGGCGCACTTCGTCCGCGTGGAGCGCGAGGATCTGGACGAGATGCTCGGCAACCTCCTCGACAACGCCTGCAAGTGGGCGCGCGCGCGCGTGGCGATCGCATCGCGCGCAACCGATCGGCAGATCGAGATCGCCGTGGACGACGATGGCCCGGGCCTGGCGCCGGACTTGCGGGAAGTCGTGCTCCAGCGCGGCGTGCGCGGCGACGAGGCGGCGCCGGGATCGGGGTTCGGCCTCGCGATCGTCCGCGACCTGGTGGAGCTCTACGGCGGCACGATTGTGCTGGGGCCTTCGCCCCTCGGCGGACTGCGGGCCACGATCACCTTGCCATCGGCCGCGTGAAGTCCGTAGGGCGGGTCGGGCTTCGACCCGCCGTAAAATGGATCATGCCCGTCGCGACCGTCCTTCGCCGGGGCGCGCTCTCGATCATCGACTACCGGTGCGATGCCGGTCCGTCCGACACGCCGTTCGTCGAGTATCACCGCACGCATTCCCTCTCGTACGTCCGGAAAGGCAGCTTCGGGTATCGGGCCGGCGGCCGCGCGTTCGAGCTGGTCGCCGGGTCGCTGCTCGTCGGCTATCCGGGGGACGAATACGTGTGCACGCACGATCATGTGCACGGTGACGAGTGCCTCTCGATCCACATCGCGGCGGAGGTCGGCGACGAGTTGGGACGACGCTCAGTGTGGCGCACGGCCTGCGTCCCGCCGTTGCCTGAGCTGATGGTCCTCGGCGAGCTCGCGCAAGCGGCGGCCGGCCGCGAAAGCGACATGGCGCTCGACGAGGCGGCGGCGCTGCTCGTCGGACGCTTCATCAACGTCGTGACCGGGCGCACCGAGACGCGCGCCGGCTCGACCGCGCGCGACCGCCGCCGCGCGGTCGAAACCGCGCTCTGGCTCGACGCCCACGCCCATGAGCCGATCGACCTCGACCGGGCTGCCCGGGAAGCCGGCGTGAGCATGTTCCATTTTCTGCGGCTGTTCACGCGCGTCCTCGGTGTGAGCCCCCATCAGTACCTGGTCCGCGCGCGCCTCCGCCACGCCGCCCGCCTGCTCTCCGAAGATCATCGATCGATCACCGACGTCGCGCTCGACGTCGGCTTCGGCGACGTCTCGAACTTCGTCCGCACGTTCCGCCGCGCCGCCGGCGTCTCCCCCAGGCGCTTCCGCCAGGCCGCGCGCGGCGACCGCAAGATTCTCCAAGATCGCCTCCTGGCCCGCTGACTACGCTCTCACTATGAGCACAGCCACTTCCGACCGAAGCAGCACCAAGAACACCGCCCTGACCACCCGCATCCTGCGCGAAGGCTACGGCCCCGGCGCATGGCACGGTGCCGATCTGAAAGCCGCCGTCGCGGAGGTCTCGCCCAGGGTCGCCTTCTGGCGGCCCGGCACGGGACGTCACAACATCGCCGAGATCGCGCTGCACCACGCGTACACCGTGCACTCCGTGCGGAGCCGCCTCTCGGCGGCGCCGATCGAAGCCTTCGTGCGTGACGGTGAAGACTGGTTCGCGCTGAATGACGACCGGGCGATGCCCTGGAAGAAGATTGTCGAGGCGCTCGACATCGAACAGCGCCAGCTCGCGGATCTCGTGGCGGCTGTCGCCTCGTCGGCGGCGAAGTCGCCGTTGCCTGAGTCGGAGCGATTCGATCTGATCCTCGGCATCACGTGTCACGCGGTGTACCACGCGGGTCAGATTCAGTTGATCAAGGTGCTCGAGGCTGGAGCCGTTTCCAGTTCGCTGTAGCCGCTGGAAACGGCTCTGCGGTGTAGCGGATCGGTTTTCCTGAGGCCAAATCGCGATGTGGCTCTATATTAGGGCTCCCCCCGGCTCGCACGGCGCTCGAGGAGAACAGCCCTATGGCACAGAGTCGCATCGCGGCGGCGCAGCGCGGCATCCGTCTCGCCGACGCGATCGGTCCGCCCCTGCCCGGCGCGCGCGGTCGACGGGCGCGACGTTCACGCGCGTCCCGGGCCGCCGGCCGGGCGGCCGGGCCGGTCGCGGCAGGTACGCTGGTCGGCCCGTTCCTGTCGCCCGGCGCGCTCACCAGCGCCGAGCGCCGGCGTCTCCTCGAGGGGGTGGAGCGGCTGATCGAAGGCGTATACACGCATCTCCCGCTGAAGCGGGCGCGCTACGGCTTCGATCCCATTCAGCGGCTGCGGATCCTGCGCAGCCAGGCCGATGCGCTGACCGACGACGGATTCCACATCGAGCTGGCGGACATCGTCACGCGGTTGCGTGACGCACACACGCGCTACGTCGGGCCGAGCTCGCTCTCGGACAAGATCGCCGCGCTTCCGTTTCTCGTCGAGATGATCGGCTCGGCCGAATCGCCGACGTACGTCGTCACGAGGGTCGGCCACGGGTTCGATCCGTCGTTCAAGCCGGGCGTCGTCCTGGAGTACTGGAACGGCGTGCCGATCGACCGGGCCGTGATCCGTCACAGCGAGACGGAAGTCGGCGGCCGGCCTGACAGTCAGCGGGCGTGGGCCGTCCAGAGCCTCACGTTGCGGTCGCTCCAGTACGGGCCGCCGCCAGACGAGCACTGGGTCGTCATCGGCTACCGTAGTGTCGCCGCGGACGGCACGCTCGGGCCGGCGAAGGAGATCAAGATTTCGTGGGTGGTCGTCAGCCCGAGCGAGCTGGCGCCGCTCTTCTCCGGGGGACCGACGGGCAGGCTGGGCAAGGCGCTGCTACTCAACCTCGCGGTCGATCCAGCCGCCGAAGCGATTCGGCGCGCCAGGATGCTGCTCTTTGCCCCAGGCGTGCTCCTCGGCCGTCAGGCCACGGCGCCGGCGCCGGCGCGCACGACGGCGCGACAACAGCCGATCGAAGCCGGCATCATCCCGACCAATCTGACGCAGACGCTCAAGGTCATGTCGATCGACGCGCCCGGCGGTCCGTTCGGCTACCTGCGAATCTTCGCGTTCAATGCCGATCCTGAAGCGTTCATCACCGAGCTGATTCGCCTGATTGCGCTCTTGCCCGACCGGGGGCTCATCATCGACGTCCGGGGCAACCCGGGCGGGTACATCTGGGCGGCCGAGCTGGCGCTGCAGCTCTTCACTCCGAACCGAATCGAGCCGACGCGATTTTCCGCGCTGGCGACGCCCTTCACGCGCGAGATGGCGGCGGCCGCGGCGCTCGCCGACGAATTGGAACCCTGGCGTGCGTCACTCGACGGCGCCGTGCGCAACGGCGAGCTCTACGCGCAGACGATTCCGATCACCGATCCCGACGCCTGCAATTCGATTGGTCAGCTCTACGGCGGGCCGGTCGTGCTCGTCGGCGACTCGACGACGTACTCTGCGGGGGACCTCTTCTCGGCAGGCGTTGTCGACAACCGCATCGGCCCGTTCCTCTGCGTCGGCACCGCCACGGGCGCCGGCGGCGCCAACGTCTGGCGCTACAGCCAGCTGCGGCAGGCGCTGGCGGGCACGTCCGTCTCGCTCCCGCAGCTGCCTGACGACGTCGATCTGACGTTCTCGTTCAGGCGGGCGACGCGCGCGCGGGCGAGCGAGGGCCTGCCGATCGAAGACGTCGGGATCGAAGGCACGCCGTACGCGATGACACGCAACGACCTGTTGAACGGCAACGTCGATCTGATCGCGAAGTGCATCACGGTGCTCAAACAGCAGCCGTTCTCGCGTCTGACCGCGGTGGTCGATGCGAACGCGCGCACCATTCAGGTCACGACGGCCGGCATCGATCACCTCGACACGTTCATCGACGGGCACCCGGCGACCACGCATGCGATCGCCGGCAACGCCACCGTGACGCTGAGTTATCCGGCAGGCACGACCACCGTCGAGCTCGCGGCGTTCGCGGACGGTGAGGTGCGCCAGCGACGGCGTCTCGACGTGAGTGTGTGAGTCGCGCGTCGCAGGGCAGACTGCGTGCCGCGTCAAAGGCGCTGACAGATCGTGAAGGGGAGGGGCCGGCTTGAGCTGGCCCAGAGAGACGGGACTCGTGTCCGAGGTTGAGAACCCCTTCAAATGCCTTTACGATCTGACTGCGCTTTTGACGCGGCCATGAGTCTCTCCCCAAGAACTTCACCTCTTCAATTCTTCATGGTGAAGCTTTTTCCGTCAGTCCTTGTCCTGACGACTGCGTGCCATCGCACCACGGCCCAGCCTGGTCCCGCGGTCGTCGTGCCGGGCGCGCCGGGCGAAGCGAGCCGCGTCGTCACGAACGCCGGACCGGCGCCGGTGATCAAATACACGGAAGCGGACGTGAAGTTCATGCAGGGCATGATCGGGCACCACGCGCAGGCGCTCGACATGACGGCGCTGCTCAAGACGCGGACCTTGCGCGAAGATATGAAGCTGCTGGCGCTGCGGATCGACGTTTCCCAGGCCGACGAGATCAAGATGATGCAGCGCTGGCTCGAGGCGCGCCGTCTGGAGGTCCCGGGGCCGCACGCACATCACATGGCGGGCGCCAGGCTGATGCCGGGGATGCTGACCCTGGAAGACATGGCCAGGCTCGAAGGCGCCAGGGGCTCGGACTTCGACAAACTGTTTCTGCAGTACATGATCCGGCACCACGAAGGGGCGCTGGTCATGGTCAAGGAGCTCTTTTCGGCGGGCGGCGGACAGCCGCCCGAAGTGTTTGCGTTTGCGTCGGACGTGGAAGCCGATCAGCAAGCGGAGATCGACCGCATGCGCAACATGCTGGCTGCGGGCAAGTGACGCGGTCACGAGGTGATTCGATGAGACGTGCGAAGACCACCCGGACGTTTGTCGCGGCGCGGATGCTGCGGCCGATCCTGTTTGCCGGCGGCGTGCTGTTCGCGGCCGCCGGCCTCGGGGCCCGGACGCAGACGGCCGGCGACAAACCCGCACAGGGCGCGCCGGCCAAGTCGTCCGATCCGCGTGTCGGGCTCAAGCCCGGCGTCGAGGACGCCGGCGTCGTCGCCCGGCACATCGAGCTCATCGGTCACCTGCCGAAGCCGGCTGACTTCAACGATCCGGCGGGCAGCGGCAGTTTGAACTACGCGAATTCCGACCTGGCGTTCAAGGGCACGCAGCTCTTCCTCGGCAATTTTCACGGTCTGAACTTCTATGACATCGAGGATCCGAAGCGGCCGAAGCTCAGGGTCACGATGCCCTGCCCCGGCGGCCAGGGAGACGTGTCGATCTATCGCAACCTGCTGTTCATGTCGGTCGAGCAGACGCTCGGCAGGATCGACTGCGGAGCGCAGGGCGTGTCTGAGGCGGTGAGCGCCGAGCGGTTCCGCGGCGTCCGGATCTTCGACATCGCCGACTTCGAAAAGCCGAAACAGATTGCCGCGGTGCAGACCTGCCGCGGCTCGCACACGCACACGCTGATCGTCGATCCAAAGGATCAAGCGAACATCTATATCTACGGCTCGGGCACGAGCTCGGTGCGGGCGGCCGAAGAGCTGGAAGGCTGTTCAGCCAGGGATCCCAAAGAGGATCCGAACACGGCGCTCTTCAGCATCGACGTCATTCAAGTACCGCTCGCAGCGCCGCAGACGGCGAAGGTCGTCAATCGCCCGCGCATCTTTTCGGATCCGACGACCGGCGCGATCAGCGGGCTGTGGCAGGGCGGCAATCACGGTGAAGGCTCGCAGTCGTCGCGGGTCACCAACCAGTGCCACGACATCACGGTCTTTCCGGCCGTCGGGCTCGCGGCCGGGGCGTGCTCGGGCAACGGCATCCTGCTCGACATTTCCGATCCGGTGCATCCTGTCCGCCTCGACGCCGTGACCGACAAGAGCTTTGCGTACTGGCACTCGGCGACGTTCAACAACGACGGCACGAAGGTGATCTTCACGGACGAGTGGGGCGGTGGCACGCAGCCGCGCTGCCGCGCCAGCGACCTCCCCACCTGGGGCGCCGACGCAGTCTTCGACATCGTCGATCGCAAGATGGTCTTCGGCGGTTACTTCAAGATGCCGGCGCCGCAGTCCGATGTGGAGAACTGCGTCGCCCACAACGGCTCGATCGTCCCGGTGCCGGGCCGCGACATCATGGTGCAGGCCTGGTATCAGGGCGGCCTTTCGGTCTTCGATTTCACCGATTCGAGAAATCCCGTCGAGATTGCCTACTTCGATCGCGGCCCGATCGACGCGACCAGGCTGCTCATCGCCGGCTACTGGTCCACGTATTGGTACAACGGCAATATCTACGGATCGGAGATTGGCCGCGGGCTCGACGTCTTCCGGCTCCTGCCGAGCGAGCTCCTGTCGCAGAACGAAATCGACGCGGCCGCGCTGGTACACCTGGACGAGTTCAACGCCCAGCATCAGCCGAAGATCACCTGGCCGGCCAGCTTCGTCGTGGCCCGGGCGTATGTCGATCAGTTGACGCGCAGCCGGGCGCTCACGGCCCAGCGCGCGAGCGCACTTCGCGCGGCCATGGATCGCGCCGACAAGCCGCGGGCGGGCCGCGAGCGGACGACGGCGCTCGATGAGCTCGACAAGCTCGCCACGATGCTCGACACCGATGCCGCCACGAGCAACGGCCGCGACGCGTCGCGATTCAAAGCGCTGGCTGAAACGTTGAAACGCCGGGCCGCGGCCCTGCGCGACGTGAGCGTCCGCGCCGCTGCAGGGCGTGGCCGGCCCTATCCGAGGCGGGCGGAAGCCCGCCCCTCCTTTTGAGGTGGACTTACGTCAGCGTCCGCGCGTGCTCGCGGTCGATTTCCAGCCGATCCGTGAATCGGGCCGGCGCGATGTGGATGCGGCCGTCCCGCTTCGACTCGTACATCTGCTCGTCGGCGGCGGCGATGAGTCCGCGCGCGAGCACGTTCGGAGCCAGCGGCGCGGACGCGGCCGTATGCGGCTCGAAGACGACGCCGCCCATCGACACGGTAATGGGCGACGGGGCAATGTGGCCGCACGCGCGTTGCCGCTCGGGATCGTCCACGCGGTGCTTGATGCGCGGCGCCACCACGTCAATCCCGGCGGGATCGGTCAGCTCGAGCGCGACCAGGAACTCGTCGCCGCCGTGGCGTGCGACCGAGTAGTCGTCGCTCTCGGCGTCGAGCCGCGTCAGGAAGTCCACATCCCGTTCGACGCGGATGGCGTCACGAATCGTCCGGCCCACTGCGGCCAGCGCCCGATCGCCTGCCTCATGGCCGAAGGTGTCGTTCAGTTTCTTGAGGTTGTCCACGTCGAGGAACAGAACGGCCACGGCCGGCACCGGGCGTGGCGCCGCGAGCACCGACGCCAGGTGATCCAGGAACGGCCGGCGCCGGGCCAGACCGGTCGATTCGTCCAGCGACAGCCGTCGGTCGCGCCGCTCCCAGATGTGTTCCAGCGTCTGGAGCGTCCGGTCGTGTTCGGCGCCGAACTCCTCAAAATCCGCCCTGAACGACGGCTGAAGATGCAACGGCAGGAACGGGACCCAGCGGTCGATCGCCGCAGTCAGGCGCTCCACGAGGGAAGACGGAGAGGTACTGACACTCAGCCGGGATGGCATGGCCAATCGATTTACTAGCAAGAGATTCGCCACGTGACGGATCGCGGCAGACCGGCTCGCAACGCCAACCGATCACCCTCTTTACACACGTACGGTACGGCGCGACTCAACGCGCAGGCGACCGCACGGCGCCGTACGTAGGGCGGGCCGGGCTGAGGCCCGCCGTCGTCCGGCGCCGTCGTCCGGTACATAGGGCGGGCCGCACTGTGGGCCCGCCAGCCTGAGCCCCTGAGGGCGGGCTAAAGCCCGCCCCTCCTCATGGTGGTGGCGGCCTGGGTGCTCTGCGGCGCCGTCTGCAGGTGTTTGAAGTAGTCGTAGACGAACGTGCGCAGCTCGGGGTGATCGAGGAACCCCTCGAACTTGTACTTCTGCATCTCTTTGTACGCCTGATCGGCGGTCCAGCGATCCTTCGTCATGCGGTACACCGCGGTCATGACGCCGGTGCGGTGACGGCCGCCCTGGCAGTGCACGTAGACGGGCAGGTTCGCGGGATCGTTGACGAGCTTCAGGAACTCGTCGACCGCCGCGTCGGCGGGCCGGTCGGTGGTCGTCATCGGGATGCGATGGAACTGCATCCCGGCCCGTTCGACGAGTTGTTTCTCGTCGCGGTCGCCGTCCTTCGTGAGATCGATCACGGTCTTCACGCCGAGCGCGGCGAGCGCGGGATAGTCGCGCGCGGTCGGCTGTTCGCCGCGGTAGTAGCTGTCGCTGATTTGGCCGAAATTGCCGATGCGGATCGCCGCCAGCGCGGCCTGCGTCGTGGGCTGCGTCGCTGCGGCCGACCGTGCGTCGAATGCCACGAGCGACAGCACAATCGTCAGCGCCGCGCCATATCCTCGAAACACCCGTCTGGAGACACCCATGGCGACACCACCTTCTTCCCTGGAACTCGCTTGTATTAAAAAGGGCCGAACGCTTGATGGTTCAGCAGAGCCCGCCGCCGGGCCACCTATTTTGACTACGAGTCCGGACGGCCGGTCGTTTCACCCATGGCTGAAGCCCGCCCCTCCTCCTACTCGGGGGGCTGATCCTTGATGCGGAAGACGTGCACCAGCGCCGAGTCCTGGCCGTCCACCGTGAAGTCATCGGCACGATGCGACAGCGCGAACAGCAGCTTGCGGTCGGCGTCAAAGTGGAAACCGAAGAGATTCCGCTGGCCGCCGATCACGCTCTCTGACGCGGTGCGAATCTTGAACGACGTCGTCAGGTTGAGGAACCAGGCGGGTTCCATTTCGTAGTCGGTTTTCTCGCCCTTCGCCACGAGCTCGAGCTGCGCCGGATCGTAGCCGCAGAGGAAGGGGAAGTGCGCCGTGGAGACCGGACCGGTGATCGGCACCGGCGCCGGCACGCCGTGACTGCACCGCGGTTTGAACTGATTGGTGTACCAGACGTGGCTCGCCTTGGGATTCTTCGGATCCTGAATCGGCGAGCCCGCCACGGTTCCGCAGTACAGCACACCGCGCCGGGTGGCCGTCTGGATCCAGATGAGCCCGCCGACATAGTCCATCTCGCCCCACGATCCGACGCCGTTGTAGCGCCCGGGATTGACGTTCGTGGCCATGTCGCCGGGATGATCCGGCGTAGCGGGGAAGTACTCGTAGAGCGGCGGATCCACGCGGCGCCGGAACGACTTGAGCGGCCCCTTCGCCTGCCCGGTCGCCGCATCGATCAAGCCGCCCATGTAGTAGTACTCGAGATAGCGCTTGCCAACCGCGAGCTCCGGGGCGCGCGCGCCGGCGGGCGTGGACGGTGTCGGCCACTCCAGGTCGCCGTACAGATCAGGTCCCCACGGGAAATTCGCGACGCCCGAACTGAAGGCGGCCCCCGTCAGCAGTTTTCCGGTTTGCGGATGCTCGGCGAGAAACATCGAACGGTGCGGACCGTACCATGTCCCGCGCGAGTCGGTGGCCTTGACGCGCCAGGGACCGAACGCCTCGGTCGTGTTGTCGTCGTTCAACCGAACCGCGATCAAGCCCCAGTCGCCGTAGCCGCCGACGTTGTAGGTGTCGGCGTACGTGATGTAGAGCAACTGAGTGGGCTCGTGCCAGTGCAGGCCGCAATTGATCGCCTGCTTCTGCGCGAACGGCAGAAACGGATCGGCCGCGCGATCGGTCGCGAGCGGACCGCGCCAGGTTCCGCGCTTGTCGCGATACTTCGTGTCCCACTGCCGGATGAACTCGGCCTGCGGCGCTTCGCGGTACTCGGGATCGTAGCGCCCCGGATCGGCGACCTCCATGATGGGCGCGTCGAGCTCGGCCTCGCTGCCCGTGATGAGGAGGCGAAGCTGACCGTCCACCGTGCGGCCGGTGATCCCGCCATAGGCATAGAGCGTGGACGCGGCCACGTGCTTGGGGAGCCGAAAGCATCCCGCGTAGCTGATATCCGACGCGGCGATCAGGCTGGGGCTGGGGGGCGTCGTGGTCGCCGCGGGCTTCTGATTCTGATCTGACATCGTTCACCCCGTTTCCCAACTTCGCATTATGCCGCCTTTTCCCCCGTGTGGGCGGGGAGCCTCCCGAATGGACCGGGCTCCGGTGAAGGGGCAGTTGATAGACGCGTCCCGTCCGAGTACTGTTCGTCCCCGATGAGCATCGCGGTCGTGACCGGCGCGGGGAGCGGGATCGGGCGCGCCGCCGCGCTCAAGTTCGCCGCCGAGGGCTGGAACGTGGCACTCGTCGGGCGCCGCCTGGAGCCGCTCGCCGAGACCGTCCGGCTCGCGGGTCCGGATGCCGCATCCCGCCTCGCGCCGTTCGCGTGTGACGTAAGCGTGCCGGATGACGTCGCTGCCGTGGCCGCCGCCGTGCTCGACCGGTTTGCGCACGTGGACGTCCTTGTGAACGCCGCCGGCATCAACGTGCCCCGGCGCAGCTTCGACGTGCTGTCGCTCGACGACTGGCACGCGGTGCTGGCGACCAACCTCCACGGCGCGTACTACTGCGTGCGCGCGTTCCTGCCGGGCATGCGCGCGCGCCGGACCGGGACGATCGTCAACATCAACTCCGACGTCGGGAAGATCGCACGCGATCTCGCCGGAGCGGCGTACGTCGCCTCGAAATTCGCCCTGACCGGATTGACGCAGCAGATCAACGCCGAGGAACGCGCGCACGGCGTGCGCGCCTGCTCGATTTTTCCGCGCGACGTCAACACGCCGCTGCTCGACAAGCGCCCGCAGCCCCCATCGGCCGCGGCGCGGGCGGCAATGCTGCAACCCGAGGATCTGGCCGCCTGCGTGTGGCTCGCCGCCACGCTCCCCGCGCGGGCCGTCGTCGAGGAGATTTCGCTCTCGACCCGCTGAGCGTCCAGGCGTAAGATAGGCGCCGGCTTGAAGGAAGCCACCGGGTCCGCGGGAAGAGTTCAACTCACCTTCGTCACGTTCCCTTGCCCGCACGTCCTTCGTGCAGCCTGATTGCGGACCCCAGGCGATGCATGGAGGAACCGTGGAAAAGAAACTTCCCGCCCGTCCCAACGTCGACCACCTCCGCCGCCAGGCCAAAACGCTGCTCGCGCAATTGAAAACCGGGGACGCGCCCGCCGCACAGGCATTTATCGATCATCTGCCGGAGGCGCGGCGGATGACCCCCGCCGACGTGCGCGCCGCAGGGTTCCGTCTGGCCGACGCGCAGTCGGTCGTCGCACGCCAGACCGGCTTCGCGAGCTGGCCGGCGCTTTCACGCCACGTGCAACAACTGCGAGCGCTCGAAGGCGACTGGCGCTTCGTGACGCTCGAGATCGATGGCGCCGGCGTGCCCGGCGCGATGCTGGCGCACTCGCGCCTGCTCATCGACGGCGACCGCTTTCGCACCGAATCGCCGGAGGCGACCTACGAGGGGATCTTCACGATTGACGTGGAAGCCGACCCTGCGCACATCGACATCGAGTTCGTCGAAGGTCCGGAAGCCGGCAACTGGAGCTACGGGCTGTACGAGCTGCACGGCGATCAGTTGACGATGTGCCTCGGCCTGGCCGGGGCGTCGCGCCCCGCCGCGTTTGCGACGCAGCCCGGCAGCGGGCACGCGCTCGAGCGCCTGCGCCGCGCGTCCGCCGAGCGGCCGGCCAACGTGACGGGCGGCACGCCACCACCTGCGGCCGACACTGCCGCGACCGGCGCGCGCTGCGACGATCCGTCGGCGTTCGACATCGAGCCGACGCCACTCCTCCGGCGGCTGGAAGGCGACTGGGTGCCCGTCGAGCTCGTCGTGGACGGCAAGCCGATGGCGGATCAGTGGCTGGCCTTCGGCGCTCGCACGGCGGTCGGCAACGAGGTCAAGGTCGTGTTCGGCGGCCAGGTCATGGTGCACGCCAAAGTGCGCCTCGACGAAACCGCCTTGCCGATCGCGGTGGACTATCTCGGTCTCAGCGGCCGGGACGCCGGCACGATGACGTTCGGCATCATGGAATGGGCGGGTGACGAGGTCCGCTTCCTGATGGCCGGGCCTGGCAAACCGCGGCCGGCGGGCTTCGACGCGGCCGCGCGAGGATGCACGCTCAGCCGGTGGCGGCGGCGGTAGGTGGCGGGAAGGGGCCGGCTTCAGCCGGCCTTGCCTGCGTCCGTTCTTAAAACCGGTAGCGGACGCCCCACTGGAGCTGCCGCGCGTCGCGCGCGGCGGTGCGGCCGAGGAACGCCGGCGAGTTCATGTTGGCGCCGGCCCCTGTTGGCGGTCGCAGGTTGACGCGGTTGGTGACGTTGAAGGCCTCGATGAGCACTTCCAGCCATTGCCCGCGGCCGGCTCGGAACGACCGGATCAGGCGCAGGTCCAGGGCGCGATACGGATCCAGGGCAAGGAGCGACGGATCGATCGGCAGCAACCCCCGATTGAGCGCGGCGCGAAAAGTGTTGATCGCCTCGACCGACTCGTCGACGCGCTCGCGGCCGAGCGTGATGGGCACCTCGGCCGGCAGATCATTGTTCGGCCACGTGTCGCCGTCGAGATCCGTCCCGGCCTGCACTTTGATCGGGGAGCCGCTGACGAGCTTCAGAATACCGCTGGCCTGCAACGCCCACGGCAGATCGAACGTCCCTGAAATCGTGAGGTTGTGGCGCTGGTCCGACGGGTTGTAGCCGCGCTCGTGCGGCGTGCGCTGCGTGCCGCGCATGGTCAGGAAGAAATCCACGCCGTCGAGGTAGCTGCGCGACAGTGTGTAGGACGCCTGCAGCCAGCCGCGGGATCTCACGCGCGTTCGCAACTGCGATTCGATCGCGTCGTACCAGCTCCGGCTGAAGTTCTCGACCATGCCCACCTGGCTGAACCGCGGAACGGGACGTGGATTGGCCGCCGAGACCCTGCCGCTCGGCGGCAGGTTCACGTCGGTCGTGCCGGTCTGGTGATTGCCATAGGAGTGGACGTAGTCCACGTTGACGGCGGTCGTCTGATTCACCTGCCAGGCGATGCCGGCCGTGGTATTCACCGCATACGGCTGGACGAAATCGTCCGGAATGACGGTGCCCAGTTGCCGGCCGCCGTTTTTCACGAGGTACTCGTCCAGGCTCAGACCGCCGAGCACCGCGGCCGAATCCGGGAAACTCTGGAGGGCCGCCGGCGCCGTGATGCGAACGGCGCTGCTGGCGAACTGGTTCATCGAACGCACTTGAAACCACGGACGGTTGCGTGCCACGTAGATGCCCCACCCGCCCCGCACGATCAGCGTGCCGTCGCCGCGGGTGTCCCACGTCGCACCGAGCCTCGGTTGCAGATTGTTGGCGTCCGTACCGCGATCGCGGCTGATGAAGCGCTCGAGGCCCGCGAGACTCGGATCGTTCAATTTGTATCCGTAGAAGTCGTTCAGTCTCAGATTGAGATCGATGTCGTAGCGCAGGCCGGTGTTGAGCCGGATCCGATCGCCCAGGCGCCAGTCGGCCTGGACGAAGAGGCCGATTTCCTGTGAGTTGTAGGTCGTCCGGGCCGGTTTCTGCTGCGTGTAGGAACCGGGCCACGTTCGGCTGTCGTCGCGATTGAATTCGGCGTCCACCGGTATGTCGAAGAACCCGTCCTCGTACACGTGCGAGTCCATCTCGTGTGCCCCGAACGCCAGCTCGCCGCCCAGCTTCACTTCACTACGCGACGTGTGGAAGTACAACGCGTCCGAGAACGTGACGCGCGTGACCGGCACCACGTACGCCTCGGTATTCGTCAGCCCGTGCGTCACCGACGGCCGTCTGATCGCCAGGCCGGTCTCTCGGGGCGTCGTGCCGAGGGTGTGCACGAGCGCGTGCACACGGAACGAGTTGACGACGTTCTGCCTGGCCATCCAGGTGTCGTCAAGCACGACGCTGTGCGATCGGTTCGCGATGTCGATCTGGCTGGTGTCGGACAACACCTGCGTCGCCGCGCGGAGTGACTCCTGGCGGTCGGACGCATAACGAACCGAGAGCGACCGTGCGGCGAACCGGTGGTCGAGCCTGGCGCTCGCCACCTGGTTGTCGGTCTCGGCCGGGAACGTACCGTTCTCGAATTGCGCGAACGGGTTCTTGGCGTCGAGCGCGACGACGCGCACCGTGTCGACGCGGTCTCGCTCGTAGGCCGCGAAGAAATGGGTGCGATCGCGAACGAGCGGACCGCCCACCGATCCGCCGAGTCGCCGCTCGGCGAAGGGAAGCGTCTCGGCAAAGAAGTACCGCCCGTTCAGCGCATCATCCCGCCCGAAATACAAGGCGGTGCCGGCAAACTGGTTGGTGCCGGATCTGGTCACGACCGTCACGACCGCCGTCAGGGCGTGCCCGTACTGAGCGTCGAACTGGTGGCGGAAGACTTTGAATTCCTGGATGGCCTCCGCGCCGACGTTGATCGTCGGACTGCCCCACTGCGCGTCGTTGATGTCTCCGCCGTCGATGAGCGTGGTATAGCCGACGCGCTGGTCGGCGGGCCCGCCGAACTTCGTCGTGGCGAGCCGGTTGACGGTGCCGTTGATCGGTCCCGACCCCGGGAGCAGTTGCGCCAGCACCAGGACGTTGCGGTCGAGGAGCGGCAATGTGTCGATCTCCCGCCTCGTGACGATCGACGAGGGCTGCGATCGCGCGATTTCGACGATCGAGCCGTCCGCTTTCACGGTTGTGTCCTCAACGACCGCCGCGAGCGACAGCGCCAGGTTGACGGTCGCGTCGGCGCCGACCACCAGCGTCACCCGTTGTGTGGTTGAACGGAATCCGCCTCGGACCACCGCGATGTCGTACTCGCCAGGCTGGAGGGCCACGGCGCGATACTCGCCGTCCCGGCCGCTCGTCACCGTCATCGCCCGGCCGTTCAGCACGTGGGTAATCGTGACGGCGGCATCCCGGAGCCGCGCGCCTGTCTGGTCGGTGACGACGCCGGCGACATTGGCGCCAATCGATTGTCCGGATGCCGGGCTGGCCAGGAAGACGGCCGCGAGAAGAACGGTGATGGGAGTCATGGCACCCTTCCCCCTCCTGGAACGTGTGTGGGTCTGCGCTAGTATTGACCCGCGCCGAGACCGAGTCTTCAGGAAAAAACAGGGATTCCCTCGGGATTTTCTGGGAGGGTTGTGCGGCTCCTCATCGACGACCTGACGTTCGACCTCGAAGCCCGGCGACTGCTGCGCGGTCGCGAGGAAATCCACCTCTCTCCGAAGGCCTTCGAGCTGCTCAAGATCCTGATCGAGCAGCGGCCGCGCGCGCTGTCCAAACGCGAGCTGCATGAGCAATTGTGGCCGGCGACCTTTGTCTCCGAGACCAACCTCGCGAACCTGATCGCCGAGGTTCGCGACGCGCTTGGTGAGACAGCGCGACAGCCTCGCTTCATCCGGACCGTGCATCGATTCGGCTATGCGTTCAGCGGCGACGCCGTCGAAGAGCGCGCGGCGGACGCCGCACAACGCCTGCCCGCCGACGCGGCCGCGCCCTCGACCGGCTTCTGCTGGCTGCTTCTCGACGGGAAGCGCCTGCCGCTGCGAACCGGAGAGAACATCCTCGGCCGCGAACCCGACGAGGGCATCCGGATCGACTCACCCACGGTCTCGCGGCGTCACGCGCGCATCTCGGTGTCGCCCGACGCGGCATCACTTGAGGATCTGCAGAGCAAGAACGGCACGTTCCTCGCCGGCGAGCCCGTCACCGCTGCCGTACCGCTCGCCGACGGCGACGAAATCGGCGTCGGATCAGTCGTGCTGCGGTTTCGAATGCGGTCGCGCTCCACGGCGACGTGGAGCCATCAATCAGCGCGGCAGCGCCGCCGTCCAGTTGAGCACGACGGTGATCCGTGAGGATGCCGACTCCCCGGCGACGGCGATCAGGAACCGCTGGCCGTCGGGCGTGACGTCGTAGACGCGGTTGCCTCCCACGGTCCGGAAGATCGCCGTCGCCCCTATTGAAAACAGTCGGCTCGGCGGGCCGAGCGTCAGAGCCGTCCCCAACGGCGTGAACCGCGTCGGCACCCTCATCACGGTCTTCCCGTCGCCGGAGAGGTAGAAGAGCTCGGTGCCGTCGTCTCGCCAGCGTGGCGCGACGCCGCCTTCCTTGGAGACGACCTGCATGTTTTCGCCTTCCTGAAGGGGTTTGACATGCACCTGGAACGCGCCGGTTTCCTCCGACGCGTAGGCGATCCACTTGTCGTTCGGTGAGAATCTCGGTTCGCTCTGGTCCTTTGGTGCATTGACGAACGGGCGCAACTCTTTCCAGCCCGTCGCGTCGGTCGTCAGCAACAGGATGTCGCGGCCGGTCCCGCCTTTCCGGGTCGGCTCGGTGTACACGACCATTCCTCCTAGTCGCGACCAGTCCTCGTTGGTCTGCGGGCCGGGCTTGATGAACACGGAGATCTCGTCGGTGCCGTCCAACCCTTTCTTGAAGAAGTCCATGGCGGCGTCGGCGCCCGTCCCGCGATCGGATCGGAACAGGATGGTTCGGCCGTCGGGGCTCCAGACCGGCGAACCCTCGTCGTTCACATCGGTCGTGAATTTCCTGCGACCACGCACGCCGGCCAGGTCATGCAGCTCGATATCGGCGGTCCCAAGCTTCGGATCCACGACTTCGACCGCCACGTGCTGGCCGTCGGGCGAGATGCGAAGGCTGCCGACCTGTTGTGGATTGCCGAGTTTCGCGACTCTGTTCCCCTGGCGGTCGAACCAGACCAGTTCGACCGGGCCGGCTCCGCCGTGGTGCGCGAGCACGCCCGCGTCCGACACCGAAAAGCCCGCGAGACCGGTGGACCGGTAGTAGTCGAGATCTTGCGCCACGCGCACCGCTTCGCCCGTCAGCCGGAGGTTCTCGAGATCGAACGGCCGTGCGAACAGCGTACTGTCCTGGACGTACAGCACGCGTCCAGTACGCTCGTACACCATCCGCGAGTGCTCGCGCGCAATTTCCTTCCGCGGTTCTTTCGGGTCGATCGACGCCACGTACACAATCGGGGTCGCGCGCTGGCCATTCGGCCCGAGGTTGGTCGCGGTGTAGAGAAAATGCTTCCCGTCCGGCAGCGGGCTGGGCCAGTAGTGATTCAGCTCTCGCTGCCCCTTGTCCACTTGCGTGACTGGCGTGGGCTTGCCCCCCTCGGCGAACACGCGGAAAATCCCCGTGCGCGATTCGCTGAACAGAATGTAATTGTCACGGGCCCACACTGGTAGGCTGCTCGAGTCTGCTGGGCAAATCAGCCGCGCCGGGCCGCCGGCCGGCTCGATTTTCTTGAGCGTCCCTTCACCTCGCGCGACGAAGCCGATGAATTGACTGTTGGGAGACCAGAAAGGCGACAAGCCGTCATCCGTGTTGTCGAGGGGGCGGGGTGTCGTCTCATCGAACGACTGGATCCACAGCTGCCGGCGGCCGTCGGTCACCGCCACGAACACCAGATGACGGCCATCGGGAGACACGGCCAGACTCGTGAAGTCTCGTCCGATGCCCACTGTCGTGCCGGCAGGAAGCGCGACGGTGAATCTCCGTACCTCGGCGGGCGGAGGAGGCGGCGGAGCCGGATTCTTCCAGAGCAGCGACGCTGCGGCGACGACGGCGGCGATCGCGGCAACCGCCCAAGCGACGAGCTCGCGGCGACGGCGAGAGCGCGCGGGAACGGGATGCACGCGCGACCGCGCCGCGCTCGTGCCGGCGATCCAATCCAACTCTTTCTTGATGTCGCGTGCCGTCTGCCACCGATCGTCGGGATGCTTCTCCAGGCAACGCTCCACGACGTGATCGAGCGCGGCGGGCAGCTCCGCTTCCGGACGCGTCGCGGAAATCGCGGCCGGCTGCGTCGTCAGGATCGCCGCGATCAAGCTCGCCTGGCTCTTGCCTTCGAACGCGCGGCGTCCGGTCGCCATCTCGTAGATGACCGTGCCGAGCGCGAACAGATCGGTACGCACGTCGGCATCTCTGCCTTCGAGCTGCTCCGGCGCCATGTATTGGAAGGTGCCGAGAATCGCGCCTTCCGAGGTCAGTCGTTCAGGCTGGACCGTGACCGTGGGCGTCGAGGCCGTCACTTCAACCGCGCGACTCCTGGCAAGACCGAAGTCGAGCAGCTTCGCGCCGGAGGCCGTGAGCATCACGTTGCTCGGCTTCAGATCGCGATGTACGATCTGCGCGCGATGGGCATGATCGAGCGCATCGGCGATTTGCGAGGCGTAGAGCAGGACGTCTTTCGGCGGCAGCGGGCCCCGGATCAGACGATCGTCCAGCGTCTCGCCCTCCAGGTATTCCATGACGAAGAAGGCGGTGTCGTCCTGCTCGCCGACATCGAACAACGCGCAGATGTGCGGATGCTGCAGTGAGGAGATCGCGCGTGCCTCGACGTCGAAGCGCTGACGGCGATCGGACCGCTCGCGCAGTTCGGTGGGGAGCAGCTTGAGCGCGACGGTTCGATTGAGGCGGGTGTCGCGGGCGCGATACACCTCGCCCATGCCTCCGGCGCCGAGTGGGGCGACGACCTCGTACGGTCCAAGCCGGACGCCGGGAGCCAGCATCATGGAAGCGGCCCTATCTTACGCGCCCCCGCCGCGAGATCCGCGCCGCTGAAGAAAATCCGGATGAACTCCTGAATCTCTCTGAGGACTTGCCGCCGGGCCGGGCCGGATAGTGACGCCTGCCGCGGCAGGAGTTCCGGCTCGCGGAGATCAGGAGCACGACATGTTCCGCCACATCACGCGTCCGCTTCTCTTTCTTGCCGCATGCTTCACGCTCGCGCCGCTGATGCCACTCGACACGCGGGCCGCGCCGGCTTCCTGCCAGGCGACGGTCGCGAGCGGCGACGTCCAGGGG
>Ga0111538_10000508_pt1 | contig 51795 bp, 46 predicted proteins | sample SoiMethybrSBSTD1_FD_79669 | JGI IMG/M metagenome (GOLD analysis project Ga0111538, IMG submission 79669) | Bulk soil microbial communities from a Populus tree surrounding site in Tennessee, USA - Soil MetaG P. TD hybrid SBSTD1 (version 2)... | ecosystem: Environmental > Terrestrial > Soil >... | reverse complement strand
TGCCCTCATCTGTCCTCCCTCAGCCGTCGCGGGCGTCGTGCCGGCCCGATTGTCAGCGTTACACCCAATATCCGACCACCGGTACCGCCGAGCGGTCATGACGGGACCGACCGCAGAGAGGATCGCCAACTGCGACGAGGAACGGCGCATCATGGCCGGAGTGAAGCCGTCGCGACAGGGCGTCAGTCGACTGCGGGTAGGGCCGAACCCGCTCCGCGCACGACGTCGAGCAGGTGATGCTCGCCCTCGTGCACCGAGTGCCGGGCCAACCACAGCAGCGAACGCACCTGTGGTTGCGGCCATGGATAGATGCCGACACGGGCAAGGTCGGCCTCGCTCAATGCGTCGACGGCATCAGCGAGCGTGTCGGCGGCCGCCGCCAGGTCGGCGAGGACGGTGCCCGGGTTCTGCTCGTTGTATGCGTCCCTGATGGCTCGCTCGTCGCGTTCCATCGGGACGAAGACCGGTCTCTCCTCGCGCAGCGCCAGGGCGAGGCGCTGCCGCTGGACCCCGAATACGTCGCGGACGTGGCAGGTGTACTCCAGCGGTGACCAGACGCCATCCGCCGGTCTGCGCCGGGGATGCGGTGCCCGGCCCAACGCGGCGACGTACCTCGACCCGAACGAACGCAGCCGGCCCGGCACCGTTGCCGCAGCGACACCCGAGTAGTCGAATCCGCACTCCTCACAACGGTCCACGCGCGCCAGGATATGGCAGGCGGCTATGGGATCGCGTGTCGCGGTGCGGGATCGCTGCGCCAGCCGGCGGCGAGCGGGGTCACGTACCTGGCCGCGGCTGGATCGAACGACTGCCCGACTGAGTCGATCGTTACGAACAGTGATCGGGGACCGGCGGCCGCCAGGGTGAGCGCCGCTGCCGACCGTAGGGCGGTACACGCCGCTTGCCGGTGTGCGCGCCGGGTGGTTTGCCCACCGTATCGAACGACAGAGCGGTACCGTGAGCGGCGGATCGGCACGAGGAACGGGACTCTGGATGCGAATGCGCCGCTGTCGGAATCGGGCGGTGCTTCCATTGGCACGTGTCGTCCGTGTCGTGTGTGCTCTCCCGCTGCTTCCCCTCGCGCTCCTGGCGCCGGCGCCGGTACCGGCGCGAGCCGCCACCCCGCCGTTCACCATAGTGGTCCTGCCGGATACACAGATCGCCACGCAGAACCATCCGGAATACTTCGATGCGCAGACCCAGTGGATCGCAGACAACCGGACCGCGCACAACATCCGGTTCGTGATCCACGTCGGTGACATCGTCGAGTGGCCGGCCCGCACCAGCGACTGGGAACGGGCCCGCCGGGCGATGGCCCGCCTCGACGGCAAGGTGCCCTACACCGTCGCGGTCGGTAACCACGACATGGACGCCTGGTCTCACGGCGGGTACGACGCGGTCGCTGCCGACCGGGGCACGGCCAGATTCAACACCTACTTCCCGTACGGCGTGTTCTCGTCGATGAGCACCTTCGGCGGGTCCTACCCGACGAACGCCAGTGACAACGCCTTCCACCGGTTCAGCGCCGGCGGGATCGACTGGCTGGTACCCACGCTCAAATACAACCCTACCGATGCGGAGCTGGCCTGGGCGGCGAACGTGGTCGCCACCAACCCGATGAGCCAGGTAGTCGTGGACACGCACGACTTCACCGACGGCACGACGAGATCCACCGCCGGGCAACGAATCTGGACCACCGTCGCGGGACGGTTCGCCAACGTGTCCATGGTCATCAGCGGCCACTACACCAATCAGGGTTACCGCGCCGACGCGGGCGCCGACGGCAACGTCGTGCATCAGGTGATGGCCGACTACCAGACATATTCGGAACCGGCCGCGGCGGAGAACAGCTACCTGCGACTGATGCGATTCAATCCCGACGCTGGAACCGTCGACGTGCGCACGTACTCGCCCTACTTCAACACGTACAAGACCGGCGTCCACAACCAGTTCACGATCTACGGTGTGCGTCGCGGGGTCAGAGCCGCAGTGCCATGATTGGGCGGCCGCCCCCGCCACGGCCGGGTGCGGACGACAGTTGGACGCTGGAAGTAGATGCGGGCGCTGGCCGCGAGCTCGCCGCTCGTCATAGCCTGGCCACCGCCGCGCATCCGGTGGCGGATGGGCGAGGCCGCCAACAGGTCCCGCTACTGGGATTGGGCTTGTCGTTGTCCGACGGTGATGGCGGGTGCACCGGGTGGGGTCGTCATCGTCCGCGCGGAGGTCAGGCCGTTTCGTTGGAGCAGTTTGACGGCTGATGCGCCGTCGAGCAGGGTGCCGCCGTACAGGGCGGTCTTGAACTGGGTGATGGCGATCTGTAGGTCGCTGCCGGTGGATGTGCCGTGTCCGATCATGAGGATGCCGCCGGGTGCGAGCGCGGTGGCGATCCGGGCGACGCCGGCGCTGAATGCTGGTTCGGGCACGAACGGCGCAGGGATCCAGGCCAGGTCGTAGCATGCTTCGTCGGTCAGTTCCGCGACGTCTTGCTGGCGGATGGTCACGCGGGAGGCGGCTGGGCTGGTCGCGGCCTGGTCGCGGGCGATGGCGACGGCGCGGGGCAGGACGTCGATGCCGGTGACGTGCAACTGCGGAAACGCTTGGGCGAAGCCGATGGCGAGCGCGCCGACGCCGGTGCCGACGTCGAGCATCCGCGAGCCGGGGGTAGCCAGACGGTCGCGGAGGTCGCTGAAATGTGGCAGTACGAACCGGGTGAACAGGGCGGCCGTGGACCCGCTGGCGTGACCTTGTGCGATCAGGGTCGCGTCATTGTTGGCGGCCCATCCCGCGCGCTGCTCACCCGCAAGGGCTGCGGCTTGCAGCAGTGGTGAGGCGGCCATCCCGCGCAGTTGGGCGGGGGAGAAGGGCAGCCGGTGCGGGGAGGCCAGCACGGCGGCGAGGCCGGCCGCGTTGACGACGTTGCGGGCGGCGTTGACCAGTGGCTCGGCGGTCGCATCGCCGGATGGTGCGCTGCCGGCAACCACGGCGAGCGCTGCCAGGCATGACGCGCCCTGATCCCATTGGCCGATCATGCGGCCGAGGTCCGCGGTAGCGGATGGGTCGAAGGTCGCCTCCATCAATCCCACCTCGTTTCTGCAACAGTGTTTCGTTATACCGTAACGTAACGGTGTTGCGTTATGCTGTCAAGGTGGGGCGTCCTCGGGTTCATGATCAGACCACCGCCGCGGCGCTGCTGCAGGCAGCGGAGACGATCGTGGAGGCCGAGGGCCTCGACGGGCTGAGCGTGCGGCGCCTGGCCGACCGCGCGGGAACCACCACCCGCGCCGTGTACAGCAGCCTGGGCTCCAAGGAGGCGCTGTTGGCCGCGTTGGGCGTGCGCGCATTTGAGCTGCTGGGCGAGCAGGTTGCCGCCGTTCCACGCTCGCAGGACCCGGCCGCGGATCTGGTAACGGCGGCAACGCTCGGGTTCCGGTACTGGGTGTTGGAGCATCCCGCGCTGTTCCGCATCGGGTTCCAACACCAGGTCTCCATCCCCCACGACGTCCGGTTACGGATCGGCGGCTCCGCCGAGCGTGCCCTCGGCGCCCTGCATGACCTGATCCGCCGCCTCGAACACGCCGGCGGACTCGGCGGCCGCACGGTCCAGGAGGCCACCTGGCAGTTCCACGCGCTATGCGAAGGACTGGCCATCGCCGACCTACGCGCCGGGACGCCCCAGCCGTCCGACGACACCACAGCCAGATGGGCCGACGCCCTCACCGCGCTCATCTCCGGCTGGCGGACCAGCCGGCCGAACGGTCACCTCTAGATCACTCCGGCGCGGAGAGGAACAGCACCTCGTCGATCCGGCGGAATCCGGCACGCGCATAGATGCGCTCCTCCGGCGGCCCGTCCGGGGTGAGGAACACCGTCACCGCGCCGGCGTGGTGCGCCGCGCGGGTCAGCTGCGCGGTGATCGCGGCGCCGATGCCACGGCGCCGGTAGCGCGTACTGACGGCGAACCCCGCCAGTTCGGCGATGCCGTCATGGATCACGTCGCAGTTGCCGCCGCCGGCTGCCGCGCCAGTGTCCCGGTCCCGCGCGAGCACGGCCAGGCCACCGTCGCGCAGATTGGCGCGAAGGCCCGCGATCCGCTCGGGCGTGACGGGATCGGGATCGTCGTATGCCTCGTGTTGAACCATGAGCAGAGCACGGATCTCGTCATCGGTTCGGGGTCGCAACAGCTCGATGTCGGCAGGGGCGGGCTGGACGATCAACGCCTGCGGCGGGCACACCATCAAGGGCAGCCGGTCGTCCGCGTGGAAGCCGTTGCGTAGCAGGACGTCCTCGACCGCCGGCGCGATCCCGGGCAGGTACTCCAGCCGGGGCGTACGGCCGCGGCGGCGGAAGGCGGCGGCGAGGGCGCGGGCGTCGAGGTCCGTCGGCCGGGCCGCGGCGTCCGGGATCGCGTAGTTGAGGAACGGGTTGGCGGTGTGTGGCGAGAACGTGGCGAGGAACGGACCGACCTGCTCGGTCTCCCGGCCACGGGCCGCGTTGACGCGGATGTAGTTCTGAATGCGGACAGCACTCATCGTGGTGACACCTTTCGGGCTGCGTTCGTCATACGAAACGGGCAGGGTGGATCGCGGCACTCGTCATGAGGCCCCACCTCTTCCGCGCGAACGTGGTCCGGTGCTCGAGTTTCCTCAGATTCTGCAGTCTCTTGCCGATAAGGATGCGCTGTGGCCGCGCGGGGCTGGAGAGGCGAATGTTTCCTTGGGGGTCGCTGTCGGTAGGTCGGAAACTGGCGATGCTGAGCGTCGTCGCCGCCGTCGTACCGATCACGGTCGGCCTGGTCGGCCTGAGCAACCAGAACACTCTGGAGTCATCAGCTGATCGCAAGATCACCCTCGAGCGGACGGCGAGCCGGCTGAACCATCTGGACACCCGCGAATCGGAGCTCAAGGTCAGCGCCTACCGCGCGCTGGTCGAACCCGACACCGCGGCCATCGAGGCGGAGTTGAAGGACGACATCGCGACGGTCGACGAGGCGGTGGCCCGCATCGACGAGCTCGAGCTGCCGCCGGAGCTCGCGCGTCAATTCGCCGCGGTCAAATCGGATGTCGTCGCCTTCAACGGGTTCGTACTGGACTTTGTGCGCCAGGCCAGCAGTGATCGGGCACGGGCGCTGGCCCGCGAAGGGGAGATCGCGGAGCGCAACCACGCCGTCGACGACAAGCTCGATGCGATGCACGAACGCCTGGACGAGGAGATCGAGCGGGCCGATGAGCACGCCGCGGCCGCTGCGGCCGCGATACGACGGGGCCACCTGCTGACCGCCACCGTCCTGGTCCTCGGCCTCGGGCTCCTGATCGGCATATCCGTCCTCGTCACCCGGACGATCACCGGCTCGATCCGCCGAGTCGGACGGATGTTGCAAGCTATGGCCGACGGCGACCTGACGCAGACCGCCGAGGTTCACGGTGCGGACGAGATCGGACTGATGGCGCGTGCGGCCGGCGCAGCCTGCACGAGCATGCGTCAGACGCTGTCGACGATCGCCACGAGCGCGCAGGCTCTTGCCTCCGCGTCGCAGCAACTGACCCATGGGGCGCAGCGTCTGGCGGGCTCCGCACGGCGCTCCTCGACCCAGGCGAACGTAGTCGTGGGAGCTTGCCAGGAGGTCTCGCTCAACGTGCAGACGGCGGCGGCCGGCGGGGAGGAGATGGGCGCATCCATCCGGGAGATCAGCCGCAACGTGAACGAGGCAGCACAGGTGGTGGCCTCCGCGGTAACCGTCGCCGCGGCCACCAACGAGACGGTGAGCAAGCTCGGCGAGTCCTCGGCGCGGATCGGCGAGGTCGTGAAGGTGATCACCAGCATCGCACAGCAGACAAACCTGCTGGCTCTCAACGCGACGATAGAGGCGGCTCGCGCCGGTGAGATGGGCAAGGGGTTCGCGGTGGTGGCGAGCGAGGTCAAGGACCTCTCGGAGGAGACCGCCAAGGCAACCGAGGAGATCTCACAGCGGATCACCGCCATTCAGGCTGACACGGCTGGCGCGGTCAAGGCGATCGGTCGGATCAGCTCGATCATTCAACAGATCAATGAATTTCAGACGTCGGTCGCGAGCTCGGTGGACGAACAGACCGCGACGACGAGCGAGATGAACCGCAACGTGGCGGAAGCCGCCGCCGGATCGGCGCAGATCGCGGAGAACATCGGCACCGTCGCGCAGGCCGCCCAGGACGCCACCCGGGATGCCGCGGACGCGCAACGTGAAGTGGACGAACTCACGCGCATGGCGGCCGACCTACGCTCGTTGGTGAGCAAGTTCAGATATTAGATTCACTTGAGTCGATGTGTAGGAACCTGCGAACGCGTCGAGGGCCGCGGCGTGACGTACGGTTGAAGCGTGGGCCCCTTGGCCGGCCTGGTAGAGGTCGCGATCGTACTCGTCGCGGTGTATCTGATCTACACCGCCGTCACCGACTACACGCGCCACCGGCCGCGTCAACTTCCCACCGGCGGGCGATGGCAACCGCACCACCACGCCGATGACGGTCACACCGTCGTGACGGTAGCTCGCATGACGGCCAAGGGCGAGGTACTGGAGGAGCATGTGGTCGCTCGCTTCCTCGACACGGACGAGGAGTGGAGCCGCAAGTTTCTGCAGGCCAGACAGGAGGCCGAGGAGCGGGCGTTCCACCTCAACGCTGACAACCCGTCATAACGGACCTCCGGAACCTCGACGACATGCGTCGACAACAGATCCCTCATCCGTGAAACGGTCTGCGCAGGATGGTTATCGGCTCGTCTGTCACCGTGCCGTCCGGGTGCTGGCGGGCGATGGGAACCGGCGTGGCTCCCCGCGGCGTCGGTCCGTACGGGGTGATGACCAGCCGGTCGGGTGTCGCCTGGACGAGCAGGCAATGCGGCACGGCGGCCCACGACAGAGTGCCGGCCTCCTCGAACCGGGTCGGGGTCCGCTCGTCCAGCTTCGCGCCGGCGCCGGACACGACGTAGTGCAGCTCGTCGACCTGTCCGTGTTGGAAGTTGTGCTCGTGACCGTGTAGCAGCAGCCGCACGTCGGCGCTGCGGTACAGCGGCACCAACCGGTCCAGTTGCTCGGGCATCGACTCGTGGTGGGGTCCGGCGCAGTAGGCGGGATGGTGCGAGAAGGGCACCTGCCACACCGCGTCGCTGCTGGTGAGGGTCCGATTCAGCCAGTCGCGATGGCCGGGCTCGTCGAACCAGTGCAGGCCCCGCTCGGCTCCCCAGGTGGTGTCGACACAGACCAGCTCGAGCAGCGCGCCGACCCGCAGCCGGTAGAACAGGCCGGGGTCGATCGACGCCCGCCCCGCCTCCTCCTGCGGCTCGAACCGGGTGCGCAGGTAGAGGTTGTCCTCCAGCTGCTGCCGGTCGTCGCTGGCTTCTGTGTCCGAGCTGTCATGGTTTCCGGTGGTCGGGTAGAAGGCGAGATGGTCGAACAGATACCGGTACGGCTGGAAGAACGTCAGCCACCAGTCCTCGTCGAAGGCGCCGGTGGCGTCCTGGGGGCCGCCGGGTCCGTGGTAGATCGAGTCGCCGAGACCGACGACGAATCGGACATCGACGGCGTCTGCCAACCGCTGCATCGTGCGGGCAACGGCAAGCTGCCGCGCTCCGTCGGTGCCGGAGGCGATACCGACGCCGAAATCGCCGACGGCGAGGAAGGTCACCGGGTCCGGCTGTGAGCCGTCGGCGTGGGTTCGCAGCCGCTGATCGAGCGGCCGCCACGCAGGGCCCAGGGCCCCTGGCATCCAATCGAAGCGCTCGCCGGCACCCCACGGCTCACCGTCGACGACTACCCGATACCGGTACGTCGTCGACGGCCGCAACCCTTCCACCCAGGCGTGGTTGGCCTCATCGGTAACCGTCCTGCCGACGATCACCCCGTCATCGTCGACCACTTCGACGGCCGCCCGGCCGTGTGGCTGGGACCGGGCGCCGAACGTCTCCCCGGCCCGCTCCGCCCGCCAGCCACCCGCGTGCTCGCCCAGTTGGAAGCCGCCCCAGGCGATCAGCGCCGCCCGGTCCGTGACGTCAACAAGCTGAACGTATGGCTCGAAATGGGCTTCCACCACCGTGCGATACCCGTGTGCGCTGCCGATGAAAACTCGGTACGGCACAGGTGGCCGCCACGACGCCAGGCCGTCACCGGCGGTTCGGATCAGTAGCGGAGCAACGACGCGGCCGGCGGCCCCCCGAGGGGTGGCTGCCGGCCGCGGCCGAGGTAGGGCGGTCAGCGCTTCAGGAAGCCGGGCCGCCAGCGGTTGCGGGCCGCGCGGGCGGCCGCTGCACGGCGCCGGACCAGCACCGTCGCCGTGCTGGCTCCGGCGATCAACAGCACCACGGCGGTGGTAGGGGCGGGACGGCCACGCACGGCCTGCCCGACCTGGCGGACCTTCTGCGGAGCCACCGTGCGCATCCCGGAGCCGGCCGAGGACACCCTGCTCCTGAGGGCACTGGCCGACCGGCGCATCCGCGATCGGGGATTCACCCTGTCATTCAACGCGGTGACGTCGTCCCCGAGCTCGGTACGGGTCTGTTCGATGTCGGCCCGGACCCCGTCCGGATCGCCGGTCAGGCCGGCGTTGTGTAGCCCGCCGGCCGTGGTGTCATAGCTGCTCATGGTTCGCCTCTCACGTGGGCACGGTCCGGACCGTCGCTGCCATAGAGCCGGGCCGACCGGACAACGCGTATGTTCCGTTCTCGGGCATGCCCCGGTTTGCGGGCGGGATAACCACCCGGGCTGAACGTGTGTTCCACTCACGTTGTGCCTCGGGTAGGGCGGCCGAGGCTCCGGGCGTCCTTCTCGACAAACGGGTTGCCGACGCTGGCCTAGTTGACCGCGGATGATGACGGCGGCGCCGAGGCGCCCTGTGAGATCCGTTGGGCCATCAGTCGGATGATCTCTTCGCGGTCGGCGGGGGAGGGCAGCCCCCACTGCGGCTGGTAGCCGTAAACCTCATGCAGCGGCGTGGATGAGGTACGCCCGTCGAGCACCTCCACCGAACCGGTGTCGATAAGGCCGGGATGTTCGACGCCGCACGCCTCGGCCACCTTCATCAGGTCCCGGCGCAGCGTCCTGATGTAGTTGGCGACCCGTACCGCCTTCGTCGCCGGCACCACACCGCGCGACAGCCACGGGTTCTGGGTGGCGACGCCGGTCGGGCACGTGTCGGTGTGACACTTCTGGGCCTGGATGCAGCCGATGGCGAGCATCGCCTCGCGGGCGATGTTCACCATGTCGCAGCCCAGCGCGAACGCGACCACCGCGTTGTCGGGCAGGCCGAGCTTGCCGCCGCCGATGAACACCACCTGTTCGTGCAGCCCGCGTTCGGCGAACATTCGGTACACCCGGCTGAAGCCGAGTTGGAACGGCAGCGACACGGTGTCGGTGAAGATCAGCGGTGCCGCGCCCGTGCCGCCCTCGCCGCCGTCGATGGTGATGAAGTCGACGCCGCGGCCGGTGTCGAGCATCAGCCGGGTCAACTCGTCCCAGAATCCCATGTCGCCCACGGCAGCCTTGATGCCCACCGGCAACCCCGTTTCGGCGGCCAGCATCTCGGACCAGTCCAGCAGGCCGTCGGTGTCGCTGAACTCCGCATGCCGAGACGGGCTGACGCAGTCGCGGCCCGGTGCAATGCCACGCACCTCGGCGATCTCGGCGGAGACCTTGGCCGCCGGCAGCAGCCCGCCAAGGCTGGGTTTGGCACCCTGGCTGAGCTTGATCTCCAGAGCCCGAACCGGCGCACCGGCGACCAGGTCCTTGAGCCGGTCCAGGCTGAACCGGCCGCGCTCGTCGCGGCAGCCGAAGTACGCCGTGCCGATCTGGAAGATCAGTTCGCCGCCGTTGCGGTGGTAGCGGGACAGGCCGCCCTCGCCGGTGTTGTGCAGGCACCCGGCCAGGGCCGCGCCGCGGTTGAGCGCCTCGATCGCATTGCTGGACAACGATCCGAAGCTCATCGCGGAGATGTTGACCACCGACCTCGGCCGGAACGCGCCCGGCCGGCCGCGGGCGCCGCCGAGTACCTTGGCCGCCGGCAGCTCCACGTCGTGGCCGGCCGTCGGCGTCGACGGTGGAACGGCTCGTCCGAATGTCCGGTGCTTGATCACCGGATACCCCGAGGTGTACTCGATGTCATTGTCGGTGCCGAAACCGAAGTAGTTGTTCTCGTTCTTCGCCGAGCTGTACACCCAGCGGCGCTGGTCGCGAGTGAACGGACGCTCCTCGTTGTTGCCCGCAACGACGTACTGGCGCAGTTCCGGCCCCACCGCCTCGATCAGGTACCGCGCGTGCCCGAGCACCGGGAAGGTGCGCAGCAGCGCATGGTCGCGTTGGAACAGATCACGTGCGGCGACGGCGGCCAGGGCGGAAGCGGCGGCCGCGGCGAGTGCTCTGACAGCCCGGTTCATGACGGTCCTTCTTCCCCGGATGCCGTCGGGTCACACGGCCAGGGCCGCCGAAAGCACCGACGGGCGCCGCAACCTCGACAGATTCCGGGCTGGCCGCGCCGGTACGACTTAGGAATCAAGCTAAGTCATGTCGGCGGTACGCGTTCCGCTGCGCGGCACCACGACGATGGGTGTCTTCGGCCCGCCGCCGGTCATCTGGACGACCTGCACGCCGAGCACCTCCATGGTGTACCGGCCGTTCTCGATCGAGGCGGCGCCCATGATGTCACCGGTCACCACGTTGGTCGCGAGGACGAAGTCTCCGTTGTCATTCGCCCGGCCGGTGACAGTGGCTCCGTCGAGGAGCGTGATGTCGTACCGTGTCGTGGCACCGGCCCGCACCCGCACCTTCTGTGCGGCGAGACGGTTCGGCTTGTTGCCTGACCACTGGTCGGGTTTACCGGAGGCGGAGAAGAGCAGTGGCCACGAGTACGGACCGAGGCCGGGGAACTCGTACCGCCCTTGCTCGTCGACCGGCGCGAAGAGCGACGGCCCGATCCCGGGATGGTACGAGGTCAGGCTGACGATAGCGAAGGTGGGCGGCGCGCCGCCGGCCGCCGCGGTCAGCCGGCCGGCGATTGTGCCGGCCCGATCCAGCCGGATGTCGGGAATTCGGGTCACCGTCCCCGCGACGGCCCGGGTCGTGCGTGCTTCAACCAGCTCGCCGGTGCCGCCGTGCGGGCCGACCCATTGCATGCCGTAGCCGCTGTCCGCCGGGGGCCGTGCGAACAGCTTGTAGCTTCCCGATTCGAGGGTCCCGATCCGCACGGTGCCGGACGCGTCACTACAGAACTGGAAAGACTCTCCAATCTGGACCGACGGCAGTAGGACCGGGTGAACGCACACACCCTCGACCGGCTGACCGGTCACGGCGTCCCGAACGACGGTCTGGATGAGCGCCGCCGGGCGCAGGGTCACCACGGCGTCCACACTCCCGTTGCCTTCCACGGTGACCGTGGTGTCGCCGCCGAAGTACCGGCCGTCCTCGGTGTAGGCGAACACCGTCGTGGGGCCGGCAACGACGCCGGTGAGCCGCACCTCGCCGGCGCCGCCGCTACACCCTGAGGCCGACTCGGCTCCGGCGCAGAAATCGGCGATCGGCGCGCCGGTGCGGGCGTCGCGGGCGGTCACCCGGACATCGCCGGTGGGCAGCAGCCGGTCGGTGACCGTCGTGTCGCGCCCCGCCTCGACGGTGAAGACGGTCGCGTCCTCGAACGTCTTCGCGCCGACGAAGTACTGGAACCGGCTGAAGTCGGGGGTACTGAACGAAATCCTGTACTGGCCAGGGAACACCTCGGTCCGGAATTCACCGTTGTCTCCGGTACGCGTGAAGCCCGCGCCGGCATGTCGCGCGTCCAGCACGTTGACGGACGCACCCGCGAGCGGCCGGCCGTCAGTGCTCTCCACCCGGCCGACGATAAAGCCGGTGGCCAGGAGCTGCTCGTCGACGGTGATGGTCTGGTCGGCCACCACCTCGAAGAAGCTCGCCTCCTCGAGGATGAGCTTCTGCGGCACGTACTGAACCGCGCCGAGGTTGCCGGGCAGGCTGAACCCGATCCGGTACCGCCCGGCACGGATCGGCGCCGTCTGGTAGCGACCGTCTTCATCGGTGCGGCCGCTGAGGCGGGTGGTCTGTTCGTTGATGATGGTCACGTCGCTGTTGGCGACGGGTGCGCCGGACGCGTCGACCAGCCGTCCGGTGATCCGGCCGGTGGGTAGGGCGGTCTCGTTGACGGTGACCGTCTGTCCCGCGGCAAGCGTGAAGCGGGTCGCACCGAAAGGATTCTCCGTCTGCGGAACGAACTGCGAGCCGACCTCGAAGCTGGTGAAGTACACGAGATAGGTGCCCGGCGGCAAAGACAGCGTGAAGGAGCCGTCCTCCGCGGTCTGCGTGGAGGCGACCGTGTTCAGGTTGTTGGCGTCGAGGGCCTGCGCCGAGGCGTTGGCGATCGGGCCGCGCGTCGCGGAGACGAAGGTTCCGGTGATGACCCCGGTGCTCGGGTCGGCCGCGGCAAGCCTGGGCGCGACGCCGATGGATAGCACGCACACGGCAGCCGTCAGGAAGCCGAGCCGACGCAGGGAACGAGAAAACATTTGATCTTCCCCCCGTGAATTCATCGGGCGGCCGGGGGCCGCCGGCGCGCAGATCATATCGACGGACATCGGCCTAACGACAGCATCCGTTCGGCCAGATCGGCACCGGTGGCGGCGTTGGGGTAGCCGGAACCTCCGAAGCGAGATCGCAGCGAAACCACAGCGGGATTCCGCACCCATGGCTCTCGACGCGCGACATGCGTTTCGACGCGTCATAGACCCAAATCGCGACGCTCTGCTCGATATTTTCGAGGAGCATTCCACCAGCTGACCGAGAACCAGGTGGTAGCGGACGGCCCGGACGGTGGGCGGCGCGTCCGGGTCAGATGGGAGCGAGCCGGCCGAGCAGTGTGTTCGCGGCCTGGATGACGAGCTCTCGGTCGTGGGTGATGGTGTAGTCGAACCGGCGGTGCCGGTCGGGGCCGGAGTCGCCGCAGTCCCGGGCCACCAGGGCGCCGGCGAAGTGCGGACCGATCGCCACCACGTTCCATTCCCCGCGTAGCGGGTCGTCGCCTGCGAGTTCGCCACCGCGCACACCGGGTGCCGGGTCGGCGGGCATACCGGCTCCGAGCGCGCCGACGAAGGTGGCGGTGTCGGCCAGGTGGGCGAATCGGCGTCGGGTGTGCGGCGTGAAGTGCCGCACGTCCTGAAAGCAGCCGATCAGCACGATGGGTTCGTCGGCGTCCAAGCCGTTGTCCTCGAGGAGCCGGCTCATCGGCAAGAGAAGTTCCTTGCGGCTTCGCCCGACCGGACGGTGGGCGGCGACGACCTCGAACGGTGTCGTCGCGGTGGCTGGCGGGCCGTCGGCGGTCCAGGCCCCCAGCGGGTGCGGCAGGCCGCGCGTCGGCGCCGGTGGCGGGGTCAGCGGTCCGGGCCGGCCAAACAGCCAACCCTGCCCGATCGTGGCACCCATCGCGCGGGCGACGTCAAGGTGGTCGGGTGTCTCGATGCCCTCGGCCAGGATGCGCGCTCCGGTGCGTTCGGCGTGCGCGCGCACGGCGTTGACGATGCGGGCGATGCGCAGGTCCGGGTGTTCCTGGATCAGGCGCAGGTCGAGTTTGATCACGTCCGGGTGGATGAACGGCATGACGGCCAGACTCGCGGGATCGGCGCCGACGTCGTCCAAGGCGATTCCGCAGCCGGCCGCGCGCATCCGCGCCACGGCGGCGAGCAGACCGGCCGGGTCGGCGGTGACGGCTCGCTCGGTGACCTCCATGACCACGCGTAGACGCCGCTCGCCGGCGATCACCGCGGCGCGCAGGTCGTCAGGGCAGGACGCCCGGGTCGACTGCGGCTCGGTGTTGACGAACAGGAACAGATCCGGGCTGACCCCAGCATTCAGTGCCGTGCCGAGCGCGGTCGCCCGGCACAGCCAATCCAGCTCCGCCACCCGGCCGGCCGCGTAGGCCGCCTCGAACAACGCGGCGGGATTGGCCAACGCACTGCCGGCCGGTCCTCGGGCCAGCGCTTCGAAGCCGACAGTCACACCGGTGTCCAGGTCGACCAACGGCTGGAACACTGCGTGGACCGCGCGCGACTGCAGCACCCGGTCCAGTTCCTCGGCCGCACCGCCGCCGACGCGGGCACCCTCGTCCGTGTGGGCTGGCAGCATCCGCGTGAGCATAATCGGCTATCGGCACGCCCCGGAGGCGGATGAGTGGTCCCGCTGTCCGCGGCGCGGTCAGGCGTCGATGCGCCGCCACCGAGGTTCGGGGAGCAACTGAAATGCAACGCGACGCAGTGCATCCGCCGGCCGGGTCACCGGCGAATTCCTAGGCGTAACGGCCGTCACCGATCCTGACCGCATCGCTGAAAGGTTCCGCCATGAAGCTTGCCCGTCTGGCTCGCCGCCTGTTCGTGGGCACCGTCGCAGCCTCGACAGCCACGGCCCTGGCCCTCACCGCTACCCCGTCCGGCGCATGGGCCACTGGTGGCTCCACGGCCCCGTCCGGCACCCGGTCGCTGGCCCAGGTGCTCACCCGTGACACGAGCGGCTTCGACCGCAAGCCCTACGACTTCGACATCCTCACCCGGGCGGTGCTGACCGTCCTGTCCGCCAAGCCGAACTCGCCCGTCAAGGTCCTGACCGACGGTACGGTGGCGCTGACCGCGTTCGTGCCGACCGACGCGGCGTTCCAGCGCCTCGTTCAGGACATCACAAACTCGCACGGCTGGCCCTCGGAGCAGCAGGCGTTCACCGCGGTTGCCGGACTCGGCGTCGACACCGTCGAGGCAGTGCTGCTCTACCACGTGGTGCCCGGCGCGACGATCGACGCGAAGACCGCCCTACGGTCAGACGGCGCCGCTCTGACCACCGCCGCGGGCTCCGCCGTGACGGTCGACGTCAAGGGTTGGCGCGTGCTGCGCCTCGTCGACGCGGACACCAACGACCGCGACGCAAGGGTCGTGTTCTTCGACATCAACAAGGGCAACAAGCAGATCGCCCACGCCGTCAACCGCGTGCTGCGGCCGATCGACCTGCCGTAACCCGAACCCGGCACCCGGGCGCCCGCGGGGCGCCCGGGTACGTCGGCGCCTGGATAAATCGGCGCCCGGACGCAATGGGCGCCCGGGCGCTCGAGCCGCGGCTGGACGACCTGGCCGACGAGGCCCGCCCGGTGCTGATCGCGCTGCTGCGGATCGTCGTCGCGGCCGGATCACATCTCGGCGGCGATCCGATCCAGGTATGGCAGGAGCGCGTCTCGGCCGGCGGTGCTCAGCTTGCCGTCGTTTGCCAGGCTGTTGAGCTTGTTACGCAGGTCGCCGAGCTTCTTCGTCGCCTCGTTGGTGTCGCCGCGGTTCATCGCGCGCGCGATCTCGTCGACCTTCTTGTACAGGTCGCCGGCCGCGCCCTGGTTGAGGTTCCCGGTGTCGACCTGTTGCGCGATCGCCGGGCGGATGGCGGCGATCGCATCGACTGACGGGGCCGAACTCGTCGGCTGATCGGTGGGCGCGGGTTGCGCCGGGCGGCTCGGTTGGTCCGACGCGGTTGGCCTGGTCCCGGTGTCCGGGGCCCGCGAGGTGGTCGGCGACGGTGTGGCCGCGTCGGGGGCGGCGGGGGCGGCGGTCGACGTCGGCGGGGCGTCGGTTGCGCCGGCCGCGTCACGCGACGGGTCGCGATCAACGGTCAACAGCCAGGCGACAACGGCGGTCACAAGAGCACCGAGCACCATCACCAGAAGCCGGTGACGCCACACCGGTCGGCCCGGGTAGACGTCGTCACCGGCCGCTGTCCCGATCTCGGGCGGGGCGGCCACCGCCGCCAACCGGCTTGCCGGGATCAGCGGTGTCCCGAGGTCTTCGTCCGGGCGCTCGCCGGAGGGCGGATCCGCCGTACCGGTCTGTGCCTGCAGCGCCCGCAGCGCGTGCTGCACGTCGGCGGCGTCCGCGGGTCGGTCGGCTGGCACCTTCGCCAGCAGGTGTGCCGTCAACTCGGCCAGCGCGGTTGGGACGTCGGCGCGGCGCTCGCCGACCGGTACCGGTGGCTCGGTGCATTGCCGGTGCAGGGTGGCGAGCGTGGTGCCGCCGGAGAACGGCGGTTCCCCGGTCAGCATCGCGTACAGCGTGCAGCCGAGTGCGTACAGGTCCGTTCGGGCGTCGATCGGTTCGCCGTTCACCTGCTCGGGCGCCATGTACTGACTGCTGCCCATCGCCAGCGTCGGCCCGGTCAGGTCGGTGTCGTCGGAGCCGAGCAGCGCCCGCGCGATGCCGAAGTCACAGATCTTGACGACGCCGGACCCGGTCCGTACAAGATTTGCGGGCTTGATGTCGCGGTGGATGATGCCGGCGGCGTGTGCGGCGGCCAGTCCGTCGCACGCCTGCTCGGCGATCGCGACGGCGTCGGCCACCGGCAGCGGGCCGTCGGCCAGCATCGCGGCCACGGTGCGACCCTCGACCAGCTCCATGACGATGTAGTGCCGGTCACCATCGGTGCCGACGTCGTGCACGGCCACGATGTTCGGGTGGGCCAGCCGTGCGGCCACCCGCGCTTCCCGGTCGAAGCGCTTCATTGCGACGGGGTCAGGCAGCCCGAGCAGCATTTCCTTGATCGCCACCGGGCGGTCCAACCGGAGATCACGGCCCCGCCACACGACGGCCATACCGCCGCGGCCGAGAAGATCCTCGATCTCGTACCGGCCGCCGAGCACCTGCCCCGCGGCTGTGCTGACGTCCATATCAGGAAGTACCCGCTCGTTCCGACGACTGACGCAACCTCACGCACGCTACCCCCTGGGCGGTGAACCGGCATGCCGGCCAGGCGCGAGCCAGAGGCGCGGAGCGCCCGGACACGCGGCGTCGAGGGACCGCTCAAGCCGACGCCGAGGTAGCCGACCTGTGACAGCCTGTTGACTTAGCCGGCGTTCCGGTCGGACGTTCCGGTGGCGATGGCCGGTGACGCGGCTATGGACGAGGCCGGTCAGTCCGGTGGTGGTGCTCAATTGCCCAGGCCAGCAGGTATCTCGCTGCGGGTAAGTGACCTACGGTTCGACGCCGCGCTCCAGCCAGGCCATCGCCTTGCGCTCCCAGTTGGGATCGCTCGACGGGTCGAAGAACCGCTCGTAGCTCGCCGCGGCCGTCTCCCGTGTCATCCGCGCGATCTGCATCTTCATGACCGCGCCGCTCAGCACGATCGCCGAGCGCTGGAGACCGTTGGCCATGTTCCATTTCATGATGTCCTGGATGACGGCGCTGGTGTCACTCGGGTGTGTACCCGTCTTGCGCAGGTCGATCAGCTGGCAGTAGCTCCGCCGGTTGGTGGCGATGCGCTTGATGTCGTCGAACCAGATCCTCGCCTCGGCCGCGGTGAGCGGCGAGATGACCTCGCACCGGTATCCGTACGGGGTGATGATGGTCGTCACCGGCATAGATCACCGCTCCATTCGCGCGGAAGGTTCCGATATGCGAGCAAAGTAGCATGTCTGGCCGCGCCGGAAGGCTGATCTCAGGTCTGGCGATGCGTGGACGCCAGGCCGCGTACGTGCACGTCCTCGACCTGCGCCACCCGCGCGCCCTCGGTCCGCACAAGGGAGCCTGCCCACCTGAGCCTTCCCCGCACGTGCCCGCCCCGGAGTAAGCCGGTCGACTGTGTCGTCAGCGCGCAAACAGATTCGGATAGCGCGGTTGTACGTGTCGAAACCATCGACGGATCAGATGTTCGAGCCGTCAGGTGGGAGATCGGCCGGCGGCTGCGGGGATCCGCCCCGGCCCGACGCATCGGGACAAGCGAGCCCAAGCGTGTACGCGGTCATCGACAGCGACCCGTAGGCGTATCCGTCGACCAGCACGTCGACCTGCGGCGTGTCGGTCGCTCCGGCCAGGCCGGCGAGGTACACGGCCGGGATGAAGTGGTCGGGCGTCGGTGCGGCGCGCTGGAAGTCGCGGTGGGCGTCGAGTGTCGGGAACTCGGTGGGGTCGGTCAGCATGCGTGTCTTGGCGTCCTCGTCGAAGCGCTGCGCCCAGTCGTAGCCGTGGTCGACGAGTTGCCAGTTCATGCCCCGCAGGTTGTGCACCACGTTGCCGCTGGCGAGGATGAGCACGCCGCGTTCCCGCAGCGGAGCCAGCTTCGCACCGAGTTTCAGGTGGTAGTCCATGGGCTTGCCGGCGTTGATGCTGAGCTGGACCACCGGGATGGAGGCGTCCGGGAAGGCGTGCACCAGGACCGACCAGGTGCCATGGTCGATGCCCCAGCTGTCGAGGTCGGCACCCACCCAGGTGGGGTGAACGACGTCGCTCACCTCAGCGGCCATCTCGGGCAGGCCGGGCGCCGGATACTGGACGTTGAACAGCTCCGGCGGAAAGCCGTAGAAGTCGTGGATGGTCCGTGGGCGCGGCATCGCGGTGACGGCGGTGGCGTTGATGTACCAGTGCGCGCTGACGACCAGGATGGCGCGGGGGCGTGGCACCGCCGCACCGAAGGCCCGCCACGCGGCGGTGTAGCGGTTGGTCTCGAGCGCGTTCATCGGATTCCCGTGCCCGAAGAATGCGGCCGGCATCCGACGGTCTGCGCCGGCGCCCGGTTCCGTACTCACGAGTCGTGCACCTCCTCGATATGGCGCCGGGCACGGTGATGTGCGCGACGCCATCACCCTAGCGTTGGGGGGTGTTCTACAGCGCCTTCGCTACGTACTTGCCTCGTCGTTCGCGTTGTTTCCAGCCAGTTCGTCCACGACGAGGAGGTCCCGGCGCACGCTGCCGGCGCGGTAGACGGCCCGGCCCACCATGTGGGCGCTGACGGGTGCGGTGGCGAGCTGGAACAACCCGACGAGCACCAGGGTGGTCACGTCGATTGTGTTGTGCAGCCGCAGGGCGGCACCGGTGAGGATGAGTAGCAGCCCGAGAACCTGTGGCTTGGTTGCCGAGTGCATTCTGGAGAGCAGGTCCGGAAAGCGCAGCAGGCCAACTCCGGCGGCCAGGCTGAGGACCGCTCCGGCGATCAGGCAGAAGCCGGCGAGGAAGTCGGCGACCGCCGTCGCCGTCACCGCCGGCTCCGCGGTGCGAAGCGCCCGACGCTGACCGAGCCGATGAACCCGAGGATCGACAGGCCCACCAGGATCGGCAACGAGGTGGCGTCGCGGGTGTAGGCCGCTTCGGTGGCGATGGCGCAGACCACGATGGCAAGCAGCACGTCGGCGGCGACGGCGCGGTCCAGTGTGGACGGTCCGCGGACCATGCGAATCAGCACGAGCACCAGCGATGCGGCAAGCAGGACGGTGACTGTCACCGCGACGACGATCATGCGGGGCCTCCCGGGCTGTCGAGTTGTCGTATCTCCGCGTCGGAGCCGATGGCCCGTACGATCCGGGCCTCGACCTCATACACGGTGCGGCGGAATCGCTCCACCGCGGCGCGGTCAGGGACGCCGATGACGTGGATGTAGAGGGTGGTGCTGGCCTGGTCGGTGTCCACGATGAGACTGCCGGGAACCAACGAAACGGCCTCGCCGGTCAGGGTGAGGACGAGATCGGAACACACCCGCAGCGGCACCCGGATGATCGCACTGCGCGGCTGGGGGCCCACACGGAACGCCAGCCAACTCAACTGCGCGCTGGCCCGCACGAGGTCGGCGACGAAGCGCAGCGCGAATCGCAGCAATCCGAGCGGACGGGGCCGTCCGGCGAAGGTCAGCGGCGGCAGCGGAAAGACCGTCAGCACGACGGCCGACACCACAAGTCCGCTGATCAGGTTCGCCCACGAGAACACGCCCCAGAGCAGCACCCACATGCAGATCAGGCCAGCGGCCGCAACGGCACGGTCCCGCCACCGCACCCTCCGGGACACCCCGGCCCCGGTCACGGTGCACCATCCGGGAACACGGCCCGCACGTACGGCTGGCGGTCCCGCAACTGGGCCGCGGCGTCGGCGGTGATGTCGAACAGCGGCCCGGCGACGACGGTCAGGCCGACCCCCAGCACGACGAGCACTACGGTCGCCGCGACCATCAGCGGCGGCAGCCGCGATCCGGCGGCGCGGTCGACGGCGGTGCTCTCCTCCGCCGCGTCGCCCGCACCGGTCACGTCGAGATGAGGCGTGCGCCAGAAGGCCAGCGTCCACACCCGGCTGATCGCGTACAGCGTCAGCAGGCTCGTCAGCACTCCGCCACCGACCAGCAGCCAGGCGAGCACACCGCCGTGACCGACTCCCGCCTGGAGCAGACCGAGCTTGCCCAGGAATCCGGAGAAGGGCGGTATACCGGCGAGGTTGAGGGCGGGAATGAAGAACAGCACGCCGAGCAGCGGGGCCAGCCGCGCCAGACCGCCGAGATGGTCCAGGCTCGTCGAACCACCCCGCCGCTCGATCAGGCCGGCGGTGAGGAAGAGCGTGGTCTGGATGACGATGTGGTGCACGACGTAGAAGATGGCCGCTGCGAGCCCGGCGGTGGAGGCGAGCCCGATCCCGAAGAGCATGTAGCCGATGTGGCTCACCAGCGTGAACGACAACAGTCGTTTGATGTCCGACTGCGCCACCGCGCCGAGAATGCCCACGACCATCGTCAGCAGCGCCGCCACCAGGAGGACATCGGTGCCCCGGCCGCCGGGGAACAGGAGCGTCTCGGTGCGGATGATCGCATAGACGCCGACCTTGGTGAGCAGACCGGCGAAGACGGCGGTCACCGGCGCGATCGCGGTCGGGTAGCTGTCCGGCAGCCAGGCGGACAGCGGGAACACGGCGGCCTTGATGGCGAACGCCAGCAGCAGGACGCTCTGCAGCACCAGCCGGACGCTGCCGGGCAATGCGTCGAGGCGGCCCGCCAACTGGGCGAGGTTCAACGTGCCGGTGGCGGCGTACACGAGCCCGATGCCGATCAGGAAGATCAGCGAGGAGACCAGGCTGACGACCACGTACGTTGTGCCGTCCCGGATACGCGATTCGGTGGCGCCGAGGGTGATCAGGACGTAGCTGGCCGCAAGCAGGATCTCGAAGCCGACGTAGAGGTTGAACAGGTCGCCGGCGAGGAACGCGTTGGTGACCCCGGCCGTGAGGATCAGATAGGTCGGGTGGTAGACCGACACCGGCGCGCCGACAGTGCCGTCGGCCACGCCTTGACCGATGGAGTACACCAGCACACACAGCGTCACGGCGGACGAGACCACCAGCATCAGCGCGGCGAGTTGGTCGGCGACGAGGACGATGCCGAGCGGGGCGACCCAGCCGCCCACCTCGACGACCAGCGGCCCGCCGGTGGTGGTCAGCACCAGCAGCGTCACGGCGACGGCGAGAGTGCAGGAGAGCGCGAGCAGGCTGACCGCCCGCTGGGCCGCCGGTCGCCGGACGATCACGAGAGTGAGCGCGGCGCCGAGCAGCGGTATCACCACCGGCAACGGGACGAGCCACGTCATCGCGACGTTCCCTCGTCGTCCGGCACGAGGGCCGGCTCGCCGTCCGCGTCGTCCTGGCTTTCCGGACCCTGGTCGCGTTCGGCCCGCTGCATGATCCGGCGGTCCTCGATGTCGTCCTGCACCTCGTCGTGCCCGGTCAACACCCAGCTGCGGTACGCCATCGCGAGCAGGAGCGCGGTCATGCCGAGCGTGATAACGATGGCGGTCAGGATCATGGCCTGGGCCAGCGGATCGCTCATCTCCGACTGGGGCGTGACGCCGACGATCGGCGGTCCGCCGTAGCCGCCGCCCAGCAGGATCAACAGGTTCGTACCGTTACCCAGCAGCGTCAGGCCGAGGATCACCCGGGTCAGGGTGCGCTCGAGCAGTAGCGTGACGCCGCACGCGAAGAGCACCCCGACCACGACCACCAGCAGCAGGTTCGGCATCACGCGATCGCTCCGCTTCGCTCCGCGATGCGTTCGCCGGGCACTGGGTTGATGGTTCGCTCGCTACGCTCGCTCACGCCGGTTCCGCCTCCCGTGCCGCTTCCGCGCGCTCCACCTGCTCCTGGCGGTCCACCTCGGTCCCGAGGCTGCGCAGGATGTCGAGCACCAGGCCGATGACGATCAGATACACGCCGACGTCGAAGATCGTCGACGTGACGAAATGAATGTGTCCCAGGACGGGCAGGTGGAAGTCCAGCAGTGCGCTCTGCAGCACCTCGCCGCCGAGCACCATCGCGGTGACGCCCGTGCCGACGGCGATGAGCAGGCCGGTGCCCAGCAGCAGGCCGGCGTCTACCGGTGCGGCCACGGTCAGCTCGTGCCGCCCGCCGGCCAGGTACCGCAACACCAGCGCGAGCCCGACGACAAGGCCGCCGGCGAATCCGCCGCCCGGTGCGTTGTGGCCCGAGAACAGCAGGTAGACGGAGAACAGCACGATGGGGTGGAACAGCAGCCGGGTGACCACCTCGAGGATGGGTGAGCGCAGACCGGCCTGGAGGGTGTGCCCCGCCATCAGCCAAACCTGGCCGCGTGGCGGCGTCAGCGGTGGAGGCTGCAGCACGCCCCGTCGCAACCGTCCGGAGCTGGCGAACACGAGGCTCGCCAATCCGGTGGCGGCCACCACCAGCACCGAGATCTCACCCATCGTGTCCCACGCCCGGATGTCGACGAGGGTCACGTTGACCACATTGCGTCCGCCGCCGTATGCGACGGCGGGATCCGGAAAGGCGGTGGAGATCGGGGTGGCCTGCCGCGAGCCGGTCGCCACGTACGCCATGCCGGCGACGACGGTGCCGACCGCGACACCGATGGCCACCCGCACCCACCGGCTGGCCACCCACGGCCGCCGCGAGAAGTGCCCGGGCAGCCGGCGAAGGACGAGGACGAACATCACGAGGGTGCACGTCTCCACCAGGAACTGCGTCATCGCGAGATCGGGCGCGCCGTGCAGGATGAACAGCACGGCCGTCGAGTAGCCCGTCACCCCGACCAGGAGCACGGCGGTCAACCTTCGCCGGGCCTGCACCGCGACGACCGCCGCCACGACCAGAGCGGCCGCCGGAACGAGTTGCAGAGGCGTGTCCCACAGGCGAGTCCCGGCAGGGAAGGGCAGGCCGGTGAGCAGCGCGGCGCCGCCGAGCCCCGTCAGCACCAGCAGGATGGTGGCGACGTAGAACGGCAGCGAGCCGCGCTGCGTCGCCCCGGTGACCTCGACGGCGAGCCGGCCCACCCAGCCGGTGATCCGTTCGTACGCCGCTCCGCCCGCCACCGGAAGGCGCAGTCGCCGCCATCCACCGGGCCGGCGCGTCCACGCGAAGACGGCGGCCCCCGATCCGAGCACGAGCGCCGACAGGGCCAGCGCGGGTGACAGGCCGTGCCACAGGGCGAGGTGGTACCCGCCGGTGTCCGGGAACTCGTCGGCGTAACCGGCGAGCAGCCTGTCCAGTGCCGGGGCGGCGAGGCCGGCAACGAGACCCGCGACCGCGAGCACCGCTGCGGGCGTCAGGAAGACCGCCGACACCCGATGCGCCGGAGGTGCGGCGGCCGGACCGGCGGCCGGACCGGCGGCCGGACCGGCGGCCGACCCGGTGACCGGGGGCCCGCCGGAGAACGCGCCCCAGAGGAAGCGCGCGCTGTACGCCACGGTCAGCGTGGATCCGGCCACGACACCGACGAGAACCGCCGTCTGCCACGGGTCCCCGCCGAGGAACGCCGAGAAGATCGCCTCCTTGCCGACGAAGCCGGCCAGCGGTGGAATCCCCGCCATCGAGGCCGCGGCCAGCACGGCGACCCAGAACAACGCCGGGGCCCGCTGCCGCAGCCCGGTAAGCCGGCGCAGGTCGCGGGTGCCCGCCGTGTGGTCGATGATGCCCACGACGAAGAAGAGCGCGGCCTTGAACAGCGCGTGCGCCAGCAGCATCATCGCGCCGGCCAGCGCGGCGTCCCGGAAGCCGGCGCCGAGCACCACGATCAGCAGCCCGAGTTGACTGACCGTGCCGTAGGCCAGCAGCAGCTTCAGATCGTGCTGGCGCAGCGCCGTCCAGCCGCCGAAGAGCATCGTCGCCGTGCCGGCGACGAGCAGAACGGGTCGCCACGCCGCGTCCTCGGCGAACACCGGCGCGACCAGACCGACGAGGAACACCCCCGCCTTGACCATCGCGGCGGCGTGCAGGTAGGCGCTGACGGGCGTCGGCGCGGCCATCGCGGCCGGCAGCCAGAAGCTGAACGGGAAGATCGCCGACTTGGACAGGGCGCCGGCGATCAGGAGGACCAGGGCGACGGACAGGTAGGCCCCGGTGGGTGGGTTCGCGGCCACCTCCGACCACCGGTAGCTGCCGGCGTGCTCGCCGAGCATGATGATCCCGACCAACATCGCCAGGCCGCCCAGCGTCGTGACGATCAACGCCTGGGTGGCCGCCGCCCGGCTGGCCCGGCTGGCCGGGTCGTGTCCGATCAACAGGTACGAGAAGACGGTGGTCAGTTCCCAGAAGACGTACATCACGACGAGGTCGTCGGAAACCACCAGCCCCAGCATCGCGCCGGCGAAGGCGACGAAGACGCCGGCGAAGCGGCCCAGGCCAGGCTCGCCGGCATCGAAGTACCGCGCGCAGTAGACGAGGGCCAGCGCCCCCACGCCCGTGACGAGGAGCACCATCAGCCACGACAGGGTGGTCACCCGCAGCGCCACGTCGACATCCAGGGACGGCACCCACGGGTACACCTCGACGAGCGCCCGTCCGTCGAGAATCGTGCCGGTCTGGGTCAGTGCCCATCCGAATCCGGCGGCCGGGACAAGGGCCAGCAGGTAAAAGGCCCGCGATCCGAGCCGGGATACGAGAAGCGGTGCCAGCAACGCGGCGATCAGGTGGGCGATCAGTAGGACGAGCACTCGTCCCCCTAGGAGACATCCTGGCCGACGGACCGCCGCGCTAGGCGACCACGATTGCCGTGCAGTACCCGGCTCGTGGATGGGGTAACCACCGCCGGCGGGCGGACATCCGACGGTCAGCCCGAGATCAGCAGTTCCCGCACGCCGGCGATGCCGGAAGCGTCACCGACCACCACTACGTCGTCGCCGTGTTGCAGAGTGAAATCCGCAGTGAGCGATGCGATCGTACGACCGTCGCGAAGCACTGCGACGATCGACGCGCCGGTGCGGCTGCGGGCGTTGGTGTCACCGAGCCGGCGTCCGGCGTACGGCGAGCCGGCCGGGATCGGGATGCACACCGCGTCCATCTCTGTCAATGCCGGCGGCACCAGGTCGGTGACGCGGTCGGTGACCAGCGGCAGGCCCAGCAGTTCCGCGACGGTTCGCGACTCCCCGCCGTTCAGCACCAGCGTGTACACGACCCGCTCGTGGTCGTCGGGGTCGTAGACGACGAGGTGGCGCTCACCGGACACGTGCACGATCACCGCCGCGCGCTGCCCGGTCGCGGTGGTGAAGTGGTACGAGACCCCGACCGCGAGTAGGACGGTCCGCTCCAGGTGCACTCTATTCACCTCCAGTGGTGGGTGGCCTGCCGGTCAGATCTTCGCCATGCGGGCCGGGTCGTCTTCCTCTTCACGTTCATACAGGAGGCGCCGGCGGGCCCACCGCTCGAGCAGATAGCTCCCGACGAGGAGCGCTCCCATGAGGGCGGCGGCGATCGTGGCGACGGCGCCACTGGTCGTGAACAGCACGATAACGAGTGCGATCAGCGCGGCGTAGGCGCTGATGCTGGAGACGGAGTGCAATGGATGGCGACGATCCGGGGTCAGTCGCGTTCGCATGATCATTTCCTTTCGGGGTCAGGGAAGACCGAGAATGTGGCGGGCGTCGTCGGCGTGCGCGGGCTCGACCTCGACGGCGTACCGGTGCGCCCGCAGGTTGCGGGTGCTGGAGAAGTCGCGCCTGCCGCCGGTGGCCCAGTGGGCAAGTGCGCCGAATGCCGCGCCCCAGAGCAGGCCGACGAATGACCCGCCGAGCAGCATGAGCGGCCAGCCGGCGCTGAGGCTGAAGACGCCGAACACAAGCCCGACCAGCAGACCGAACCCGGCGCCCGTCGCGGCTCCGGCCAGCGCGGCACGTCCGATGGTCATCCGGCCGGTGACCTGTTCGACGCTGTACAGGTCGACGCCGACGATCCGGACGCGTTCGACGGGGAAGCCGGCGTCGGACAGGCGGTCGACAAGCCGTTCGGCTTGGTCGTAGGTGGCGACGCGGGCCAGCGTGCGGGTGCCCGATGCGCCCCTGTCCGACCGGATCGGCTCGGTGAGCACGGATGTCATGAAGTCCTCCTAATAATTTTGTTTGGCAAACCAAACTATACCACAACTTGTTAGTTTGGCGCAACCAACCATATGCTCGATGCCGACGACCGGCGGGAGGAAGACGGTGAGGAACGTGCCTGACATGGCGGCGGCCGCGGCTCGGGTGCATCAGGCCACGGCGCGCCTGACCTGGTGGACCAGCCGAGCCGACGTGCGGCGCCGGCTCCTTGGCTCGGTGGGCGAGCTGTCGGCCAACGACGCCTGGCTGGTGCGGGCGATCGTCGCGGCGGGGACCGTGCGGGTCTCGGAGGCTGCCCGGATGCAGGGCGTGGACAAGTCGACGATCTCGCCGCAGTTGCAGCGGCTGGAACGGCTCGGGTTGCTGGAACGGGCGGCTGACCCGTCCGACCGCAGGGCGGCTCTGTTGCACGCCACCGAGGAGGGCCGCCGGTGGCAGGCCGAGTTCGACGCCGCTGGCGCCGGCGTCTTCGCCCACGTCCTACGGCAATGGGCACCCGAGGACGTCGCGGCACTGGCGAACCTGCTCGGCCGGTTCGCCGATCAGCTGACGCTCGACAGCCTCACCGGCGACCACCCCGCTCCGCCCGCTCATCCACGGGGAACCTTCCGGGCGAACAGGCCCGCCACACTGTCCAGCGACCCGATCAGCGCCGGCACCGAGGAGCACAACAGGTCGTAAGCCGCCACGAGGGCTGGATCGGCGGGGACCGCGGGCGCCGGCGCCGCACCGGGGTCGGTGAACCGGGACGCCGCCTCGGCAAGCGTCGATGCGCCGCCGATGCCCACCAGCCCGAGGACGGCGGCGCCGAGGGCGGTCCCGTCCGCCCCGCCGACGACGTACACCGGGCGGGCCAGCATGCCGGCCATGACCTCACGCCACAGCGCCGACCGGAAAACCCCGCCGGTCGCCCGCACCGAGCTCACCGGCTGGATCTCGTCGAGCCGGTCAAGGATGATCCGCATCTGCATGCAGACGCCTTCGACCGCGGCCCGAATCATGTGCGCGCGCGTGTGTTCACGGCGCAGGCCGAGATAGACGCCTGGCAGGTCCGGGTCCCACAGCGGCGCACGCTCGGCCAGCAGGTACGGCAGCATGACCAGACCGTCGCTGCCGGCGGGGACTCTTGCCGCGAGGTCGAGCACTGCCGCGTCGGCACCCTCGTCGCCGGCGGCGGCCCGCACATCGGGGGCCAGCGTGGCGCCGGCCCAGCGCGCCACCACGCCGCCGTTGCTGATCGCCCCGCCGATGAACCAGGCCGAATCGGTCAGCGCGTAACAGAACAGCGTGCCGTCCTCGTCGATGCGCGGCTGTTGCACCACCGTCCGCACGGCGCCGCTGGTACCCAGCGACAGGCCGGCGACGCCCGGCTCGACCGCACCGGTGCCGAGGTTGCCGAGCGGCCCGTCGGCGGCACCGACGACAACGGGAACCCCGGCCGGCAGGCCGACCTGGGCGGCCGTCGCCGGGTTCAGCGGAAGTGTCGCGGTCGTCGCCAGGATCGGCGGAAGTCGATCGATGGGGACGCCGCACACCGCGGTCGCGTCCGCGCTCCAGGCCCGCGTCGACATGTCCATGAGCCCGGTGCCGGACGCCGAGGACAGTTCGGTGACCAGTTCGCCGGTCAACCAGTGCAGCACGTACTCCTTGAGACCGACCCACCACCTCGCGGCCGCGCAGATGTCGGGAGCGTGCCGGGTGAACCACATGAGCTTGGTCAACGGCGACATGGGATGCACCGGCGTGCCCGTGAGCGCGTGCAGAGTCCGCGCATGCCCGGACCCGCGTAGCCACCGCGCCTCCTCGCGCGCCCGCCCGTCGGCCCAGGTGAGCAGCGGCGTGAGCGGTCGGCCGCGGTCGTCGAGCGCCATCAGTCCGTGCATCCCGGTGCTGACCGAGATCGCCAGCACCTGGGCCGACCCGGCCGCCGCGACGCACTCGGCCAGCGCCGCACCGGTCGCGGCGATGATGGCCGCCGGGTCCTGCACCTCCTGGTCGGGCCCCGGCTGCAGCAGCCGGTACTCCCGCAACGCCATCCGCCGCCACGACGAGCCCAGACCGAAGGCCACGGCCTTGACCCCGGTGGTACCCACATCCAGCCCGATCACGACCTGCCCGGGCACCGCGCCGGTCATCGGGCCGCCAACCCGGCGAACTGGCGGCTCTGATCCACAACTGCGGCCACCACGGCCTCGTCGGCGCCGAGTTCCGGGTCCAGGCCGGCCACCAGCCGGCGCGCCGCCTCCGGAAGCGAACCCTGTGCGAGCGGAACCACCTCGTCGGCCCGCGCGTCGAGCACCGGCGCGCCGAGGCCGCGCAGGTGACACAGCCACGCGGCCAGCACCCGGGTCGCGCCCTCGGGCGTCCGGCCGGCCCTCCGCTCGGCCCGCAGCACCGGCAGGATCCGGATCGGCAGCTTCTGCGACCCGTCGGCGGCGATGCGGTCGAGCCGGTCGCGCATCCTCTCGTTGGCGAAGCGGTCGAGCAGCGCGGCGCGGTACCGGGCGACGTCCGCGGGCGACTGGGGCAGCTGTGCCGACGCCACCTCCCACCACTGCTCCAGCCATGAACGGCACGTCTCGTCGCGGACGGCCTCGGCGACCGTGGTGTGGCCGCGGATGGATCCGGCGTACGCCAGCAGCGAATGCGCGCCGTTGAGGAGCCACAGCTTGCGGTGCTCGTACGGCGTCACGTCGTCGGTGAATGTCGCGCCGGCATCCTCCCACCGCGGCAGTCCGCCCGGCACCGCACCGCTGAGCACCCACTCGTGGAACGGCTCGGTGACCACCGGGCAGCGGTCGTCCACGCCGGTCGCCGCGGCGACCGCGCGCACATCGTCGGCCGTGGTGCGTGGCGTGATCCGGTCGACCATCGTCGTGACCACGGTGACCGATTCCCGCAGCCATCCGGCCAGGCCGTCGTCGACCGCCTCGGCCAGATCACCGAGGATCCGTTCCACCAGGGCTCCGTTGCCCGGCGTGTTGTCGCACGGGACCAGCGTGAAGGGACCCGCGTCGGCCCGTCGCCGGGCCGCGAGTCCGGCCAGCAACCGCCCTGGGGCGGTACGAACCGGTCCGGCCGGTCCGGTTGCACCGTGGCGCAGGGCGTCCAGGTCGGCTTGGACCTCCGGGCGAGCGATGTCCAGCCCGCCGCCGGGCCCGCGCAGGTATCCGGCCTCGGTCACGGTGACGGTGGCGGCGACGACCTCGGGGGAGGCGAAGTAGCGCAGCCACGCCTCGTGATCGCTGGCCTGGTGCACCCGGGACAGGCTGCCGATCACCTCGAAGCGGTCGGCGTCGGCGGCCCGCGACACCAGCGTGTACAGCCCGTCCTGCGCGACCAGGTCGTCGACGACCGGGCTGGCGCTGCGTCCGGTGAAGGCGATGAAGCCCCAGCCCGCCGCGTCTCCGGCGTGCTCGGTGTACCAGCACTGGTGGGCCCGGAAGAAGTTGCCGAGGCCGAGATGCACGAGCCGCACCGGTGACGCGGACCGTCCGTGGCCCGTGCCGCGGGACAGGCGTGTCGGGCTCACAGCTTGAACACCTCCGCCGGGCGACCGCTGACGAGGTCGATCACAGTGTCGGCGGCCTCCTCCTCGTCGAGGCGGTGTTCGGCGACGAGCCGGGCGAGGAAGCCGGCGTCGACCCGACGCGACATGTCGTGCCGGGCCGGGATCGAACAGAACGCCCTGGTGTCGTCGATGAAGCCGGAGGTGCGGGTGAAGCCGGTCGTCTCGTTCACCGCGGCGTGGAACCGGCGCATCGCCTCAGGCGCGTCGAGGAACCACCACGGCACCCCGATGTAGACCGACGGGTAGAAGCCGGCCAGCGGGGCCAGTTCGCGCGACCAGACCGTCTCGTCGAGGGTGAACAGCACCAGATGGAATCCGGGATGCGTTCCGAACCGGCTGAGCAGCGGGCGCAGCGCGTCGGTGAACTCGGCGCGGATGGGGATGTCGTGACCCGTGTCCGGCCCGAACCGCTCGAACGTCGGCCGGTGGTGGTTACGGCGCACACCGGGATGCAGCGTCATGACCAGGCCGTCATCGCATGACATGCGGGCCATCTCACCGAGCATGTGCCGGCGCAACGCCGTCGCTTCGGCCGCGGTCGCGGCGCCGGTCAACGCCGCGCGGTAGATCCGGGCCGCCTGCGCGTCCGGAAGCGGATCCGTCCGGACGTCGGTGTGGCTGTGGTCGGCCGAGACCGCGCCGTGCGCGACGAAGTACCGCCGACGCTGCTCCAACGCCCGCACGTACCCGTCGTACTCGCCGGTGTCGACGTCGGCGCACGCAGCCAGCCGCGCAACGGCCTGCGGCCAACCCGGTTCGGCCGGCTCGAGATAGCGGTCCGGGCGGAAGGTGGGCAGCACCCGGCCGGACCAGGTGGAATCGGCGGCCAGCGCGGCGTGGGCGGCCAGGTCGTCGCAGGGGTCGTCGGTGGTGGCGAGCACGCTGATGCGGAAGCGGTCGTACAGCGCGCGGGGCCGGTAGGCGTCTTCGGCGAGCCGGGCGGCGAGCTGGTCGTAGATGGCGTCGGCGGTGTCCGCCGACGGACGCGTCGTCACGTGGAAGATCTCCGCCAGCTCCGCCTCGAGCCAGAACCGCACGGGTGTGCCGCGGTAGAGGTGCCAGCGCTCGCACAACCGTCGCCACACCGCGCGGGATGCCCCCTCGTCCAGCGGGCCCTGCCCGACGCCGAGCCGGTCCAGCGGCACCCCGTCGGCATGCAGCAACCGGGTGACGTAGTGATCGGGCGTGACGAACAGCGTCGCGGGATCCGGGAACGGTTCGTTGTGGAGCAGCAGCGCCGGGTCGACGTGGCCGTGCGGCGAGATCACCGGCAGGTCGCGGACCGTCTCGTACAGCCGCCGCGCGATGGCCCGTTCGCTCGGCTCCGCGGGCAGAAGCCGATCGGGATGCAACGTCGGTGGTGCATGCTCGACGACCACCGGTCCATCGTGGTCATACCCGACGGTGTGCGGCAACCCGGGCAGGCGATCTGGCTACCGGTTCTTGTCCACCGCTGTCAGCTGGCCGGCAAGGAGCGCGGGTACGTCGACTTCGTCAAGGCCGGCGACGACGATGTCGGCGCCGCGCGCCGCGAGCAGGCCGGCGTCGTCGCCGCGGGCGACCCCGACCGCGGCCATTCCGCCGGCCTTCGCCGCCTGGACCCCGGCGGACGCGTCCTCCATGACGATCGCGTGCTCCGGCCCGACACCGAGTTCGGCGGCTGCGGTGAGGAACATTTCCGGATGCGGCTTGCCGTGGGCGAAGTCGCGACCGGACACGTCGACATCGAAGAACTCCAGCAACGTCAGGCCCGGCCGCACCACCGGCGTCGAGATGCCGTGTTCGTCGGCGAACCGGTCGAGCCGGATCTGCCGCAGGAACAGCGTCGCATTCTTGGACGACGATGCGGCGGCCACCCGCAGACCGGCGTCCTTGAGCGCGATGATGAACCGCAGTGCGTCCGGGTAGGCAGTAAAGTCACCGGCCTCGATGAGCCGGATCACCATTGTCTGCTTGCGCGCCGCGTACTCCTCGACCCGGGCGTCGAGGTCCGGCACGCCGAAATACGAAAGGGCCGACCGGGCGCCGCTCATCCGCGGCTTGCCGGACACCTGTTCCTGGTACACCTGCGACGTGAACGCCTCCGGTGACCAGGTAGTTCGCGCCCGGATGCCGGACCACTGATCCTCCATCAGCTCGCGCAGCGACTCCCGCCACGCTCTTTCGTGCGGCGAGTCGACGAGCACGCCGTCGACGTCGAAGATCCCGGCCTGGAAACGTGGCTGCACCGACTCTCTCCCGGGCATCAGCCGGTGGGCCCGACGAGCTTCCACCCGGAGCGCCAGGACCAGTTGTTGTTCGCGTTGAGACTGATGTTCAGGAACGCCATGTGCTCCAGGGCACGGGCAGCGGCAAGGCCGCCGGCATCGACAGGCCGGTACCCGATCGCGGTGAGCAGGTCGGCGACCCGGGCCTTGGCCGCCGCGTCGTCGCCGGCGACGAACCCGTCCAGCGCAACCCCGTCCACGACGGGCTCGGCCTGGTTCGACGCGAAGACGGTGTTGAACGCCTTGACCACCGACGCACCCGGCAGCCGGTCCTGCAGGAGCTCGGCACCGGAGCGGTCCGTGACGGCAAGCCCGCTGGAGTCGGCCTTCAGCGGGTTGGTGGCGTCGACGATCACCTTGCCGGCGGCCACATCACCGATCTCGGTGGCGACCGCGTTCACCGCGTCGTAGGGAACGGCGAGGACGACCACGTCGGCGTCCCGGGCCGCGGCGGCGTTGGACTCCGCAGCCGCACCACCGACCTTGTCCGCGAGGGCCTGCGCATGCTGCGCATGGGACGCGCTCACGACCACCTCGTGTCCGGCCGCGGTGACCGCCTGAGCGACTGCGCCACCGACGTTGCCCGCACCGATGATTGCGACCTTCATGGCCCTGCCTCGATTCGTTGTGTCGGTGTCTTCACCGTAACGGCTGCGTTGGCGGCCCGCGCGGGACGCCGGGATACTGATGCCCGTGGCGATGACCGGACTCGTGGTGGGAGTGGACGGTTCGCCGTCGTCGGAGGAGGCCCTGGCGTGGGCCTTGCACGAGGCCCGCCTGCGGAAGCTGCCGGTGCGAGCGGTCGCGGTCTGGTGGCCGTCCGGGGAGCCCGCGGAGGTGGAGCGGCTGGCGGAGCTGACGTCGGTCGCACAGCTCCGCGACGGCGTCCGGGCGAAGCTCGCGGCCACCGTCGACGCGGTCAGCGAACGGTCCGGCAGTTCCGGCGTCACGGTCTCCACCGAGGCGGTCTACGGGCATCCCGCCCAGAAGCTCATCCACGCGGCGGATACCGACGGACTGCTGGTGGTCGGTTCGCGCGGCCTCGGCGGGATCCGGGGGACGCTGGTCGGCTCGATCAGTCTGGAGTGCGCCCAGTACGCCCGGGGTTGCGTTGTGGTGGTCCGCGGCGAGCCACCCGCCGAAGGTCGCGGGCGGGTCGTGGTCGGTGTCGACGGGTCGACCGCCTCGCTGGCGGCGCTGCGGTTCGCCGCGGACGCGGCCGCTCTGCGCGGCGGCACCCTGCACGTGCTGCACACATGGATAGCGCCGTACCGGGCCGCCTCCATGTGGTCGCCGCCCGTCCACGACATCGACGAGTCGCAAGCGGCGGCGGCCACGACACTGCGGGACAGCCTGTCCGCGGGCCTCGGCGACGCGCCCGCGCCGCGCGTGGAGCACACGGTGCTCGAAGGACCAGCCGGTCCGGCCCTGGTCGAGGCCGCCCGCGACGCGGACCTGCTGGTCGTGGGATCGCGCGGTCGGGGAGGTTGGAAGGCGCTGCTGTTGGGTTCGGTGTCGATGCACTGCGTAACCAACGCATCCGGTCCGGTGGTGGTGGTCCGGGAACCGGCGCCGTCGGCTTCCGTGGACCTATGACTCCGCTGCCTCCGCGACGGCTCGGGCGGCGCGTCGCTGCGCCGTTTCCGCCACCAGCTGGGTGAACCGCGCCTCCGTGAGCGGATAGAAGTACATGATGGCGACGGCGATCAGGATGAAGGCGGCCGGTAGGAAGCCGGCGGTGTAGCGGATCGAATCGAGCGCGTCGCCGCTCTGCGTGGGCGCGCCCGCGATGTACCCGCCGAGGCCGATGCCGTACGCCGCCATCGCGCCACCGACGGCCTGGCCGAGCTTGCGGGTGAAGGAGAACAGCGCATAGGTGATGCCCTCGGTCCGCACGCCGGTCTGCCATTCGCCGTACTCGACCGTGTCGGCCTCCAGCGCGAACATCAGAATGTTCACGCCGGCCGTGGCGATGCCCATGAGCGCGAAGAACACGATGGCGACGGCGGGCATGGTCGGGGGCGAGGCGGAGATGCCGATGCCGGCGATGACGGCGAGCGCGCCGGCCCCGATGTAGCCGTTCTTCTTGCCGATCGTCCGCACGACCTTGGGCATGAAGGGCGCGACGAGGAACATCGCTCCGGTGCTGACCAGGGTCAGCACGATGAACAGGTTGGCGTTGCCCAGCACGTCGCGGGCGTAGTACGCCTGCACGGTCTGCAGGGCGAACATGCCGGTGAGGAACGCCAGCGCACTCAGGCAGAGCATCGCCAGCGGCCGGTTGTGCTTCAGGGTCGCGAAGCTCTGCCGCAGGCTCACCTGCCCGACGTCGCGCGTGACGTTCTCCCGTGCCGTCGCGAACAGGAGCAGATACAGGGCGAACCCGACGACGACGAACACCGACGTGGTGATCGTCAACGACCGTTGCAGGTCGCTCGAACCCTTGATCTGCGGCGCGACGACGAACGCCAGCATGATGATGGTGACCGCGGTGCCGATCATTCGGAAGCTCGCCAGCTTCGCGCGTTCCTGCGGGACCTGGGTCATCGCCGAGGCGAGTGAGCCGTATGGGATGTTGACGAGGCTGTAAAGGAAGCCGAGGGCCGCGTAGGTGAGGTAGGCGTAGACGAGCTTGCCGTCGTGCGAAAACCCACCGGGCACGGTGAACGTCGCGACGCTGAGCAGCAGCAGCGGGAGGGAGGCGAAGATGAAGAACGGCCGGAACTTGCCCCACCGCGTCATCGTCCGGTCGACGATCCGGCCGGCGAAGATGTCGGCGAACGCGTCCCACGCGCGCACGACGAGGAACAGGGTGCCGACCGCCGCCGCGGTGAGGCCGACGACGTCGGTGTAGTAGAGCAGGAGGAACATCGACGTCATCGAAAACGCCAGGTTGTTCGCGGCGTCCCCGGCGGCGTACCCGACAAGCTGGGGTCCGCGCAACCGGCCGGCTCGGGCGGAGGTCGTCTGGGCTTCGGCGGCAGTTGCAGTCATCGCTGGTTCCTCCGAGGGGCTGGACAGCGTGTGCTGCGGTCAGGACGTGCGGACCGTCCGCCCGGCTTTCACCCGCGCGGCGTGCACGATGATGTCGACGCTGGCTTCCAGGCCCAGCGTCCCGGTGTTGAGGACCAGGTCGTACCGGGTGGGATCGCGTGGATCCCAGCCGTACAGCGAGATCGACATGTCCGCGCGCAGCTCGTCCTCGCGGCGCTGCCGCTTGGCCGCCCGGCCCAGGTCGACGCCACCGGTGCGGGCGGCCCGCTCGATCCGCTGCTGCAACGGGCCGTCGAGGCGCACGTGCAGGGCGCCGGGCCACGTCGCGAGAATCATCGCGCCGTTGCGACCGACGATGACCGCCCCCGGCCGGGCCGCGTCCACGACCCACCGGGTGTTCTGCAGGACGAGGTCGTGATCGTCGCGCTGGGCCATCGCCACGGCCGGCCCGTCGAGCGCGGCGTAGGACCCGCCCATCGCACTGAATACCCGGGTCAGCAGGCCCTCATCGTCGCGCTGGTCGGCGGGCGCCTCCAGCTGCTCCGAGCTGAAGGCCTGGTGATGGTAGGTGACGCCGAGGGCGTCGGCGACCCGCGGGCCGATCTCCTCGGCCCCGGAACCGTACGACTCGAAGAGGGTCACGACCGGCTGGTTTCCCTGGTCGCGGGTGGATTCGGGCTGGGACACGACGACCTCCCCGGGGTACGGCCCGTGTTCATCGTTCACTTATCGTGCGCCGCTGGCGTGCGGTCTTCAACACGGGAGGTTCGGCGCAACCGGTAGAGATCCTCACCCGCGTCGGGCACCACGAGGGTGTCCGGATCGGCCGCCCACACGGCCGGGTCCACCGTCGCCGGGTCGAGGTAGTCGAGGTTGACCGCCCGGGTGAGCTCCTCGGAAATCCCGGTCGCCAGCGTCACCGTGACCCGGTTCCGCTCGCCGTGCACGTCGTCGTAGGTTCCGGCGCCGCGCAGGTGGGTCGAGTGCGCGAGATCGCCCCAAGGCAGGGCGGAGAACCGGTCCCACTGCTTCACGAAGTAGTCGCGGCAGTGGTATCCGATCTCGGCAATCTGCGGGTGGGTCGTGCTGATCTCGCGAATGTGGGGCGCGTACAGCACCACCTGCCCGCCGTCGGCGACGATCGGTTCGACCTTGTAGAAGCCCTTGGCCCCGGTCCACATGTCGTCGTACTTCGCCGGCACCAACGACAAGACCCGCCGGACCGGGGCGTCGAGGTAACGGATGTGCGTCTCGGCCGACACGTCGGCCGCCGACGCCCACGCCGCCACGGGATCCCCGAAGGAGATCGAGTGCAGGTCGCGCGTGCGCGACTTCGTCACCACGCACAGCGCCAGCCGCTCGCCCGGCACCATCGACGCCGCCTCGTCGATGAGCGCGCGCACCGGTGTGGTGCCCTTGGTGCCGATCAGCTGCGCGCTGGTGATCAGCGCGCCCAACCAGTGCGACAGGTCGATCAGCTCGCGGCCGGAAACCCCCGGGAAGAGGTACTTGTTGCCACCCGAGAAGCCGACGACCTCGTGCGGGAACACCGGACCGACGATCAGCGTGACGTCGTGCTCGACCACGGCCCGGTTGATCCGGACGGTGACGGTGTGGCGCAGCATGCCGTCGGAAAGTTCGGCGATCCGCTCGGCGGGGATCGTGCCGACGTCGACGAAGGTCGCCGGGTCCCACCACGCGTGGGTGAGCACCCTCGTACCCGGGTACGTCTCGCCGGCCACGCCGACGCGGTAGCCGAGGTGGGCGGCGAGCAGGGGCGGGCTCATGTCGCCGTGGGTGCCGAGGGCGACGAGCACGGTGAGCCGGCTGACCCGCCCGTGCAGGGCGCCGTGGACCGCCGACAGCAGCAGCGGCAGCGGGCAACTGCGGGTGCCGTCGGGCACCAGCACGCAGACGCTGCGCCCGTCCAGTGGGATCCCGCTCAGCTTCTCCTGGATGAACGTGCGGATCTCGTCGTCGGTCAACACCGCGTCGGGACCGCCGATCCGGTCTGCGCGGTGGGTCTGCGCCGTCACGGGCATCACTCAGACCTCCTTGCGCCAACGGCGGCGCAGCGCGTAGGCAGCGGCCTTCGGCTGCCGGTCGCGGGTGAACACGCCCTTCTTGTTGCCACCGACGCGCATGATGCCGGAGGTCGTCATGAAGTCGGCGAAGTTCCACACCTGCTCGCCGACGACGGCGTCGACGCGGTCGAATACGCGGTGGTTCATGTCCAGGTAGGCGATCTGGTACTCCTCGGTCCACGGCTCGGCGGTGACCGAGTGCAGGCCGGGATAGGTGTCGGCGCCGTACTCGGTGATGATGATCGGCTTGTTCTCGGTGGCCCAACCGCGCAGTTCCTCCTCCCACGCCTGCTCGGCGCCCTCGAGGTCACCCGTGTAGACGTACCAGCCGTAGTAGCGGTTGAGCATCAGCACGTCGGCGAACTGCGACACCCGGCACTTGCCGTACGGGGCCAGCATGACGTTGACGAAGCCGACCGGGCGGGTCGGGTCCAGCTCGCGGGTCAGGCCGAACAGCGGCCGGAAATACTCCTCGGCGCCCTCCGTGTCGGACTCCGGCTCGTTGGCGATCGACCAGAGCACCACGCTGGGACGGTTCTTGTCGCGCGCCACCAGTTCCCGGATCGCCTGCGCGTGCACCTCGCGGGTCCGGTCGTTGACGGTGTCCGGGCTGAACGTCTGGTAGCCCTGCGAGCCGAAGATGCCGCCGCCGAGGCCCATGTTTATGCCGACGGCCGCCGTCTCGTCGATCACCACGATGCCGTGCCGGTCGGCGTAGTCCAGAACCTCCTCCGAGTACGGATAGTGCGACGTGCGCAACGAGTTCGCGCCGATCCACTCGAGCAGTTCGAAGTCGTGCAGCATGTGCGCGTCGTTGTAGCCCTTGCCGATGACGGCGTGGTCCTCGTGCATGCCGAACCCGGTGAAGTGGAACGGCTCGCCGTTGATCAGGAAACGGTTGCCAGACACCGCCACGGTGCGCACGCCGACGGACTGGTGGTAGCTGTCGACCACGGTGCCGGCCGGGTCGACCAGTTGGACCTCGAGGGCGTAGAGGTAGCCGTCGCCGGGTGCCCAGCGGTGGACGTTGTCGACGGTGAGCCGGCCACCGGTGCCGGTGCCGGTCGCCACCTCGCCGCCGGTGCTGTCGCGCAGGACGACCCGCACGTCGGCACCCTCCGCATCGGCGGCAGTGGTCGTGTAGTCGATCGTTCCGGTGGCCCCGTCGAGCCCCGTGACCACTGTGATGTCGGTGAGGTGGGCCGCCGGCCTGGCGTAGAGCCACACCGGACGGTGGATTCCGGCGTAGTTGAAGAAGTCGTGCCAGTAGCGCTGCCGCTTGCCGGCCGGGGTGTCCTCGATGACGCCGGGCGGGATCGTCTGGAAGCTCAGGGTGTTGTCGACCACGACGGTGACGCGCGCTTCCTCGCCGGGCCGGACGTGCTCGGTGACGTCGGCCTCGAACGGTGTGTAACCGCCTTCGTGCGAGACGACCTCGGCGTCGTTCACCCAGACGGTGGCCCGGTGGGTGGCCGACTCGAAGTGGAGCACGATCCGCTGATCGGCCCAGCCGCGCGGCACCCGCACCGTGGTCTGGTACCAGACGTCGCCGAAGTAGTCGCGCACCGCCGGGTCGGTGACGATGTCGTTGAAGCTCGCCGGCACGGCCATCTCGCGGGCATTGGCGAGCGGCCCGGCGAACCACCGGCTCCGTCGGCCCTCAGCGGCCGGATCGAGGGCGAACCGCCAGAGTCCGGTGAGCGGCTTGCGTTCGCGGGTCGAGGTGTCCTGGGGGCGGAGCACGGGCCCTCCCTTCGCCGAGGCCAGGTCGAGTGGCCTCACCCTACGCCTGATCGATGAAGATCAACCGGTTCACGCCGGCGCCCGGGGACGGGCCGGGGCGCCCACCGTCAGGCCGGCGGCGGCCGCCGCCGACATGGCTTCCTGCATCACCACACGTTCCGGTCGGCCCAGCCGCCGGGCGAGTGCGGCGACGTCGTCGAACTCCGGCATGACCTGCTCGATGACGCCGTTGTGGTAAGCGATCTTGACGACAACGGTTCCACCGTCGACGGAGACCGCGACGAAGTCCCGCGCCAGCGCCACCTTGTGCCGCCGGCTCTCGCGCACCCCGAACGTGGTGGTGTGGCGGAAGATCTCGGCACGCAGCGCGTCGGCGTCCTCGGGCGCGCACAGCACCGTCAACGTATGCGCCGGACGGCCCTTCTTCATGACGATGGGCACGAGCCAGGCGTCCGCGGCGCCCGCCCCCAGCAGGGCCGACAGCACTCCGGGCCACAGTCGCGGATCCACGTCGTCGACGTTCGCCTCGAGGAGGACGGCCGGCCCGGACGCCGACGCGGACGCCGACGCCGACGCCGGCGCGGACGCCGACGCGGACGCGTGCCCCACCGGCGTGCCGAGTACGGCGCGGACCACGTTGGCGCGTCCTGGCGTATCACGGGTCCCGGCACCGACGCCCACGACATCGACAATCATCGCTGGAAGATCCTCGCAGGTCACACAGAGCGCGCGGACGACCGCCATCCCGGTCGGCGTCGCCAGTTCCCCGGTGCCGCCGGCACGCACACGCCAGCCGCGGGCCAGTTCCGCGACCGCCGGCACCGGAACGGGCAGGTCCCCGTGGGCCGTGCGGGCCCGGCCGGAGCCGACCGCCACGGCCGAGCAGGAGACGGTGCCGACGCCGAGATCATCGAGCGCGGCGCAGACGCCCACCACGTCGGCGATCGCGTCCAGCGCGCCGACCTCGTGGAAATGCACGTCCTGCGCGTCTATGCCGTGCACGTGTGCCTCTGCCGTCGCCAATCGCGCGAAGACCGCCAGCGCGGCGGTGCGCACGGTGTCGGACAGCGCGCCGTCCTCCAGCAGGGTGCGGACGTCGCGCCACGTGCGCCGCGCGGGACCGGGCTGCAGCGTCCGCACGTCGGCCTTGACGGCGCGCAGTCCGGCTCGGACAACCGGCGTTGTGACCACCCGTACCGCGCCGGGTGCCACGGCGTCCACGGCGTGCTGCACCGCGTCCGGATCGGCGCCGGCGTCGAGGAGAGCGCCCAGCAGCATGTCGCCCGCGACGCCGGCCGAGGCGTCGATCCAGGCGTGCCGCGCGCCGCTCACCGCGCCGGCGCGGCGATCTGTGCGGCGAGGTGACCGGCGCCGTAACCGTTGTCGATGTTGACCACGGCGACGCCCGGGGCACACGCGTTCAACATCGCCAACAGAGCGGCCAGGCCCTCGAAGCTCGCGCCGTAGCCGACCGAGGTGGGCACGGCGACGACCGGTGCGGCGATCAAGCCGGCCACGACGCTCGGCAGGGCACCGTCCATGCCGGCGGCGACCACGACCGCCCGCGCCCGCCGCAGCGTGTCGAGGTGGCCGAGGATCCGGTGCAGCCCGGCCACGCCGACGTCCACGACGAGTTCGGCGGGGCGGCCGAGGTAGGTCGCCGTCAGGTACGCCTCGCGGGCGACCGGCAGGTCCGACGTGCCGGCCGCGACGACGACCACCCGGCCGCCCGTCGGCGCCGGTGCGCGCGGTGGCCACACCAGGAGCCGCGCGCCGGCGTCGTGATGGGCGTCGGGCAGCTCCCGCCGGACCGCGTCAGCGTGCTCAGGTGCGGCGCGGGTGAACAGCGTGACGATGTCCGGCCGCGCCCGCACCGCCGCCGCGATGCCGGCAACCTGCTCCGGTGTCTTACCCGCGCAGTAGACCGCCTCCGGGAAGCCCCGGCGGGCGCTGCGTTCGAGGTCGAGCGTCGCGTACGCGTCGAGGTCAGCCATGCCCCGACCGGACGAGTGGCAGGGTGAAGGCACCGGACTGGATGCCCGCGAGGTCCACGGCGACGAAGCGGAACCCGGCGGCGGTCACGGCGCGGTGCACCTGTGTGCGCAACGGCTCGGTGACCGCCCGGACGAGGTCCGCCGGTGGCAGTTCCACCCGGGCCACCTCGTCATGGTGGCGCACGCGTAGGTCGGTGAAACCGAGGCGGCGCAGTTCCGCTTCGGCCCGCTCCACCTGACCCAGCTTCGCCTGGTCCACCGGCGAGAAATGCGGAATGCGCGAAGCCAGGCAGGGCGCCGCCGGCTTGTCGGCGCACGGCAGCGCGAGCACGCGCGCCACCCGGCGCACGGCTACCTTGTCGAGCCCGGCGTCCGCGAGCGGGCGCAGGACCCGGTGCCGGGTCGCGGCCCGCGCGCCCGGACGGTCCGGACGGCGGATGTCGTCCGCGTTCTCCCCGTACGCGACGGCGTCGAGCCGGTGGGCGGCTACCACCTCATCACCGATGCGCGTGAAAAGCTCGTCCTTGCAATGGAAACACCGGTCGGGTCCGTTGACCCGGTATCCGGTGCGGTCCATCTCACGCGTCTCGACCTCTACCACCTCCACACCGATGAAGCTGGCGACGCGGTGGGCGTCGACACGTTCCGCCGCGGCGAGACTGGGCGACACGCCGAGGACCGCCACCACTTCGTCCCGGCCGAGGACGCGCGCGGCGAGCGCCAGCAGGACCGACGAGTCGACCCCTCCGGAGAACGCCACGCCGAGGCGCCCGGTGTTCGGCAGATGGCGCCCGACCGCGACGGTCGCAGCCTCGAGGAAAGCTGTTTCGCGCTCCGACATCGTCACGGCGGCTCCCTATGCTCTCCGTGCCATTCCAGGCGTCACACCGGGGTTTGGCAAGGACCCGCCCGACCAACGGTCAACGGACGTCTCCCGGCCGATCGCTTACCCGCCGGCAGCCTTCGCGCAACGCGCGGCCGTGGCGCCCCGCCGGGCCGCGGCTGCGGACGGCGGCCGTGCGGCCGGTACGGCACATGCGACAGCCGGCTCGCCGACGGTCGGTGGGGCCGCCGCATCCCGCTGCGCAGCGGTGTGGGCCGGCCGGCGTCAATGACGTGGTTGGGGCGGATCGTGGGGATTTTGCGAGCGGGCGCGGGAGATGTGGAGATCAGGTTCAGACCGAACGGGGCGAGTGCCAGCCCGGCTGCCAGGACGAGTCCGTGTCCGGTCGCCACCCCGACGGCCATGAGCGATACGGCCACCACGAACAGCAGCCAGCCCGACCGCCGGACCCACGCCGGCCGACGCCGGATGGGGGAGGTCGCGTGTCGTGAGTGGTAGCCGTCCATGAATCCAGCATCGTCGCCTGGCGGCCGAACATCCAGGGGCGGCACGGGACGACAACCGGGCCCCACTTTGCACGCCGTCGGCAAAGCCGGAGGTCCTGCCGGCCGTCCCTGGTTTGGCCGGGCAGCCGGCGGGAAGGGCGCAAGCTACTCGGTGCGCACTAGGCTTCCAGGGCGACGCCGCACATCAGCGCGACCCGCCGGCCGGACGGGTCGCCTCGGGAGGTCTCATGACGGGGTCGGCTGTTTCGCATGTGCTGCACCGCCTCGCTGAGGTCCGCGGCTGGCAGGAGGGCTTCTACCGGGATTTGCACGCCCATCCGGAGTTGTCGCACCAGGAGACCCGTACCGCCGCCAAGGTGGCCGACCGGCTTCGAGTCCTCGGGTGCGAGGTGCACACCGGTGTGGGCGGCACCGGCGTGGTGGCGATGGTGCGCAACGGCGAAGGGCCCGCCGTGCTGCTACGCGCCGACATGGACGCATTGCCGGTGCGGGAGGCGACCGGTTTGCCGTACGCGAGCACGGCGACCACGATCGGGCCGGACGGTACCGAAGTGCCGGTGATGCACGCGTGCGGTCACGACGTCCACGTCGCGTGCCTGCTGGGAGCGGTCGACCTGCTCGCCGGCGCCACCGCGGACTGGCAGGGCACAGCGGTCGCGGTGTTCCAGCCCGCCGAGGAGGTCGCCGACGGGGCCGCCCGGATGCTCGCCGACGGTCTGGCCGCGATGGTCGGCGACGTCGACGTCGCCCTGTGCCAGCATGTTCTCCCGTTTCCGGCCGGTCAGGTCGCCACCCGCAGCGGCCCCACCCTGTCCGCCGCGGACAGCATGCGGATCACCGTGTACGGCCGCGGCGCGCACGGATCGATGCCGCACGCGTCGATCGATCCGGTCGTGCTCGCCGCGATGATCGTGGTGCGGCTCCAGACAGTGATCTCGCGCGAGGTCGAGCCCGGCGAGCCGGCCGTTCTGACCGTCGGCAGCGTGCAGGCCGGCACCAAGAGCAACGTCATTCCGGACCACGCGACCATCCTGCTCAACATCCGGACCTACAACGAGGGCACCCGGTCCGCGTTGCTGGACGCGATCAAGCGGATCGTGACGGCCGAATGCACGGCGTCGCGGTCCCCCCGACCCCCCGAGTTCGAACTCTTCGACCGTTTCCCGCTGACCGACAACGACGCCGCGGTCACCGAGCGCGTCGCGACGGCGTTCGCCGCACACTTCGGCGCCGACGCCAGACAACTCCCGCGCCAGACCGCCAGCGAGGACTTCAGCGACATCCCGCGGGCGCTCGCAATTCCGTACACCTACTGGGGCATCGGCGGAACCGATGCCAACCTCTACCGGCAGGCCGAGGCCACCGGCCGGCGCTCCGAGGACGTCCCGGTCAACCACTCCGCCGGCTTCGCTCCGGTGCTTCAACCGACCCTCGACACCGGAACAGCGGCGCTGACGGTGGCGGCGCTCGCCTGGCTCGCCGGGCCCGCCGGCGACGCCGCCCGCGTCGGGTCCCACCGGTGAACACCGCGCACCCGCTGTTTCTTGTCCTCGACCTGACCGGCACCTTCGCCTTCGCCCTCAACGGCGCCCTCATCGCGGTGCGCGCGGCCAACCTCGACATCGTCGGAATCGTGACGCTCGGGATGGTGACCGCGTTGGGCGGCGGCATCCTCCGCGACGTCATCATCGACTACCTGCCGCCCGCGACGTTCAGCGACTGGCGCTACCTCGCCGTGGCCGCCGCCGGCAGCCTGATCGCCTTCTTCCTCGGCCGCCGGCTGGAGCGGCTGCTGGGACCGATCACGGTGCTGGACGCCGCCGGCCTGAGTCTGTTCGCCGTCACCGGCGCCAGCAAAGCACTCGCCCTCGGGCTCGGCCCCGCACAGGCCGTCATCCTCGGTGCGGTCACGGGCGTCGGTGGCGGGACCATCCGGGACGTCCTCACCCAACGAATCCCGATCGTGTTACGCCGCGAGCTCTACGCCATACCCGCTCTCGCCGGGGCGCTCGTCACGGTCGTCAGCATCCGTCTCGGGTTCTACGGTCTGGCCGCGGCCGTCGTCGCCGCGGCGATCTGTTTCGTCATTCGCATGCTCGGCGTCCGCTTCAACCTCAACGCTCCGCGACCACCCGGAGAAGCCGACGATCAGCACGTCGAATGAGCACCAGTCCCGCGATCGAACGGGCACTGGGGTCCGCTGCCGAATCGGTGGTCTGCTGGGAGGATGGTCGAATGGGTGAGCCCGCCACGATCACGGCCGGCCGTCGTGCCTGGCACGCGGTGCCCGTTTCCGAGGTCGTCGTGGGGTTGGAGGTGGACCCGGCCACGGGGTTGTCGTCGGGTGAGGCGGGTCGGCGGCTGGAGCGGTACGGCCAGAACCGGTTGGCTGATGCCCCCCGTGAGCCGCGGTGGCGGGCGTTCCTGCGGCAGTTTCAAGACCTCCTCATCCTGATCCTGCTCGGGGCCGCCGTGGTGAGTCTGGTGGTGAGCCGGGAGTGGGAGACCCCGGTCGCGATCGCCGCGGTGGTGCTGCTCAACGCCGTCATCGGGTTCGTGCAGGAGTCGAAGGCGGAGGCCTCGCTGGAGGCGTTGAAGAGGATGCTGGTGACCACGGCGACGGTGCGCCGGGACGGCCGGGTCGTCCGGCTGGATGCGACGGAACTCGTGCCCGGTGACGTCGTGGTGGTGGAGCCCGGTGATCGGGTTCCGGCGGACGGCCGGTTGCTGGCCTCGGTGTCGCTGGAGGCGCAGGAGTCGTCGTTGACCGGTGAGGCGCAGCCGGTTGCCAAGGCGACGGACGCCGAGGTGGACGAGGACGCCGCGCTGGGCGACCGGGTCACCGCGGTGTTCATGAACACGATGGTCACCCGCGGTCGTGGGGAGGTGGTGGTCACCGCGACGGGCATGGACACCGAGATGGGTCGGATCGCGGGCCTGCTGCGGGAGGCTCAACCCGGGCAGACGCCGTTGCAGCGTCAGATCGGCACCCTGGGTAAGACGTTGGCCGCGGTCGCCGGTGTGGTCATCGTCGTGGTGTTCGTGTTGGGCCTGGTGCGTGGGCAGGACTTCGCCGACCTGTTCGTCAGCGCCGTTTCGCTGGCGGTGGCGGCCATCCCGGAGGGGCTGCCGGCGGTGGTGGCGTTCACGCTGGCGATGGGTACCGGCCGGCTCGCGAAGCGTGGGGCGATCGTCAAGCGGTTGGCGTCGGTGGAGACGCTGGGCAGCACCTCGCAGATCTGCACGGACAAGACCGGAACGTTGACGCTCAACGAGATGACGGCGCGGGAGATGCTGCTGGCCGGGCGGCGGTTCACCGTCACGGGTCAGGGTTACGGGACCGACGGGCGGATCCGCACCACCGACGGCTCGCCGCTGCCCGAGACGATCGAGTACGCGTTGACGGGGATGGCGTTGTGTACCGACGCGGTGTTGCGGGACGGGGATCTGGTCGGCGACCCCACCGAGGGTGCCCTGGTGGTGCTCGCGGAGAAGGGCGGCATCGACGTCGCGGGCCTGCGTCAGGAGCGGCCCCGGCTGCTGGAGATCCCGTTCGACTCGGACTACAAGTTCATGGCGACGTTCCACCGCTGGACCGACGACCGGGGTCGGCAGGTGGTGCGGTGCTTCATCAAGGGCGCGCCCGACGTGCTGGCCGGGCGGGCGGACCGCTACCTCGCCGAGGAGGGCATCCTGCCGCTCGACGACGCCGTGCGGGCCCGGTACGACAAGGCCAACACGACGCTCGCCGAGCAGGGGCTGCGGGTGATGGCCGTCGGCGGGCAGGACTTTGCGGCCGACGGGTTCGACCCGCCCGAAGACCCGAAGGACCTGCTGGACCGGGTGGTTCTGCTCGCCCTGGTCGGCATCGTCGATCCGCCGCGACCCGAGGCACGGGACGCGATCACGCAGTGCCGCCGGGCCGGTATCCGGGTGCGGATGATCACCGGTGATCACGCGGTGACGGCCGGCGCCATCGCCGGTGAGCTCGGCATCCCGGGACGGGCCGTCAGCGGCGCGGACCTGGACGCCGTCGACGACGACGCCGAACTGGGTCGCCGGCTCGACGACATCGGCGTCGTGGCGCGGGTGTCACCGGCGCACAAGATCCGGATCGTGCGGGCGCTGCAGGACCGCGGCGATGTCGTGGCCATGACCGGCGACGGGGTCAACGACGCGCCCGCGTTACGGCGGGCCGACATCGGTGTCGCGATGGGCGTTGCCGGAACGGAGGTGACCAAGGAAGCGGCCACCATGGTGCTCACCGACGACAACTTCGCCACCATCGTCGGCGCGGTCCGGGAGGGCCGCGGGATCTACGACAACATCGTGAACTTCACCCGGTTCCAGGTGTCCACGGCGTTCGGGTTCGTGCTGACGTTCCTCGTCGCGTCGATCACCGGCATCGCGGGCGGCGCCCCGTTCACCGCGCTGCAGGTGCTTTTCGTCAACCTGGTCATGGACGGCCCGCCCGCGATGTCGCTGGGCGTCGACCCGGTCAGTGCCGACGCGATGACTCGGCCCCCGCGGCCCACCGACGAACGGATCCTCGGCCGGCAGCGGCTCGGACGCATCGTGCTGGCCAGCATCGTCATGGCCGCGGGCACCTTGGCGGTGCTGCAGTGGGCACCCGGTCCCGAACCCCGCCTGGGCGAGGCCACCGTCGCCGGCACGATGGGGTTCGTCACCTTCGTGTTCTTCCAGGTGTTCAACCTGCTCAACGTGCGGCATTTCAGCCGCAGCGTCGTCAGCCGCGAGACCCTGCACAACCCGTCGGCGTTCGTGGCGATCGCCGGTGTCGTGCTGATGCTCGTCCTGATCGTGGAGGTCGGTGCCGTGGCTGGATTGTTCACCGCGGCCGACCTCACCCTGGACCAGTGGCTGGTGTGCGCCGCTGTCGGCTCGACCATCCTGATCGCCGGCGAAGTGGTCAAAGCGGTCGTCCGCGCCCGGCGACGCCGGCGCGCCGCGCCAGAATGAGCGCCTAGATCGGCGGCGGGGACGCATTGGCGCGTGCGATCTGTACGGGGTCACCGGGACTCGACGGCCGCAATCGATACCGCACGTTACGTTCACCCGGACCCGGGTAGGACCGGGGCTGGCGGGGTCAACGCCCGCAAGATGCCTAGGCGAGCGGTGCATGGCGGCCGCGGGAAGGTTGGTCGCATGACGCAGTTGGCGAGCATGGGCGGGGATACGTCGGCCGATTTCGACAGCAGCGGCACCGGTGAGACGGTCGGACCGCAGCCGTACGCGCTGGGCGAGGTCGAAGGAGTGCTGAGCCGGGAGGAGTTGGTCGCGATCGACGCCTGGTGGCGGGCGGCCAACTTCCTTTCCGTCGGGCAGATATACCTCCGGGACAATGCGTTGCTGCGCGAGCCGTTGGTGGCGGAGCATGTCAAGCCGCGGTTGCTGGGGCATTTCGGTACGGTGCCGGGCCTCAATCTGGTGTGGGCGCACGCGAACCGGCAGATTGTCGCTCGTGGACTGGATGCGGTGTTCGTGGCCGGTCCGGGTCATGGTGGGCCGGGCCCGAATGCCTGCGCCTGGCTGGAGGGCACGTATTCGGAGTTGTACAGCCACATCCCGCAGGACGCCGAGGGGATGACGGAGTTCTTCGCGCAGTTTTCGGCGCCGGGTGGCGTGCCCAGCCACTGTGCGCCGGAGACGCCCGGGTCGTTCCACGAGGGGGGCGAACTGGGGTACTCGCTGCTGCACGGGTATGGCGCGGCGTTGGACAACCCGAATCTGACCGTGTTCTGTGTCATCGGTGACGGCGAGGCGGAGACCGGTCCGCTGGCGGCGAGCTGGCATGCGAACAAGTTCCTGAACGCGGCCCGGGACGGGGCGGTGCTGCCGATCCTGGCGCTGAACGAGTACAAGATCGCCACGCCGACGCTGCTGGCCCGTATTCCGGAGCCGGAGCTGCTGGAGCTGCTCCGTGGCTACGGCTACGCACCGCACATGGTGTCCGGGGACGATCCGGCCGCGGTGCATCAGCAGTTCGCCGCCGCTCTGGACGACTGTCTGGACCGCATCGACGAGATTCACCGGGCGGCGCGTGGCGCGGGTGATACGGGCCGGCCGGCGTGGCCGATGATCGTGCTGCGCACGCCGAAGGGGTGGACCTGCCCTCCGATCGTGGACGGTCAGCAGGTGGAGGGCACATTCCGCGCTCATCAGGTGCCCTTGCCCGCGGCCCGCACCAACGATGAGCACCGGCAGGTCCTGGAGCAGTGGCTGCGCTCCTACCGCCCGGAGGAACTGTTCGACGACGCCGGCCGCCCGGTCACCGAACTGCTGCGTCTCGTTCCGGCCGGGGAGCGGCGGATGAGCGCGAACCCGGTGGCCAACGGTGTCCCGCTGCGGGATTTGCGGCTGCCCGACTGGCGCGACTACGGCGTCGAGGTGAAAAGCCCCGGCGGCACCCAGCATGAAGCCACCCGGGTGCTGGGCGGCTGGCTGCGCGACGTCACCGTGGCGAACCCGACGAACTTCCTGACGTTTGCCCCGGACGAGTTGGCCAGCAACCGGCTGCAGGACATTCTCGAGGTCACCGGCCGCAACTGGCAGGCCGATGTGGAGCAGTTCGACGAGCAACTCGATCCGCAGGGCCGGGTCATCGAGGTGCTGTCCGAGCACATGTGTCAGGGCCTGCTGGAGGGCTATCTGCTCACCGGCCGGCACGGCGTGTTCACCTGCTACGAGGCGTTCATCCACATCGTCGACGCCATGTTCAACCAGCACGCCAAGTGGTTGCAGGCCTGCTCGGAGGTGGCGTGGCGGCGCCCGATCCCCAGCCTCAACTACCTGCTGTCGTCGCACGTGTGGCGGCAGGACCACAACGGCTTCACCCACCAGGACCCGGGCTTCCTCGACGTCGTGATGAACAAGAGTCCCAGCATCGTGCGGGTCTACCTGCCCCCGGACGCCAATACCCTGCTGTCCACCTACGACCACTGCCTGCGCTCGCGGCACTACGTCAACGTCGTCGTGGCCGGCAAACAGCCGCAGGCCGACTGGCTGTGCGTCGAGGCCGCCGCGTTGCACTGCGCCCGCGGCCTGGGGATCTGGCCGTGGGCCAGCAACCACGACGAGCCCGGCACGCTGCCCGACGTCGTCCTGGCCTGTGCCGGTGACGTGCCCACGCTGGAGACCCTCGCCGCCGCGGCCATCCTCCGCGAACGGCTGCCGGACCTGCGGGTCCGTGTGATCAACGTGGTCGACCTGATGCGGCTGCAGGCGGAGACCGAGCATCCGCACGGGCTGCCGGACCGCGAGTTCGACACACTGTTCACCACGGACCGGCCGGTGATCTTCGCATTCCACGGATACCCGTGGCTGATCCACCGCCTGACCTACCGGCGCACCAACCACGCCAACCTGCACGTGCGCGGATATAAGGAAAAGGGCACCACGACCACCCCGTTCGACATGGTGATGCTCAACCACCTGGACCGCTTCCACCTGGTGGTCGACGTCATCGACCGGGTTCGCGCACTCGGACCACGGGCAGCCGGCCTACGACAGGAGATGATCGACGCGCGGCTGGCCGCGCGCACCTACACCCGCGAACACGGCACCGACACCCCGGACGTGGCGAACTGGACGTGGCCCGGGTGAGCGCGGTGGGGGCGTCATTCTCGACGCCCTGCTGCGGTGCCCAGCCTGGTAGTCCGTCACCGTCGGGTTCGCTGGCAGGGCACGCAGAAGCCGGCGTGCGGCAGGATCTCGAGCCGCTCCACCGGAATCGCCCGTCCGCAGGCTTCGCAGACGCCGTATGTGCCGTCGGTCATGCGCTTGAGGGCCTCGGTGGTGTCGGCCAGGGCCTGGCGGGTGGAGTCGAGCAGCGCGGTGACCGTGTGCCGGTCCATGCCGTTGTGCTCGGGGTTGCTGGCGTGCCGGCTCAGCCGGCTCAGTTCCTCGGCCTGCGACTCGAACTGGTGATGCAGGGCCGATCGCAGGCTTTGCAGCCGGCTGTCGCTGATGGTGGGCATTCTGTGCTCCTGTTGCCGATGCGGTGTCGCCGTTCCGGTTCACGGCGACGGGGAGGGGTTGGTCGGGTACGGATGCCTGACGTGGTGCGGTCAGCCGATCGTCGCGGCGGTGCGGCGCAGGGCCGCCAGTGCGGCCAGGCCGGCACCGCGGGCGGCTGCCAGTCGCGGGTGGGCGGCGGGTCGCACGGCGGTGTTCAACGCGGCTGCGGTCTGGGCGGCCAGTCCTGGTTGCGCTGCGCCCCCGCCGACCAGCAGGAGTCCGGTCCGGATGGCGGCCGCTGCTGCTCGGTCGCCGTCGTACGCGTCATGGCGTAGCTCGCCGACCAGGTCGGTGATGGCGCGGACGATGGGCCCGGTCGCGGTCGGTCGAATGAGGTCGTTCATGCCGAGGTCGGCGCGGCGGGCGGCGGCCACACGGCCGCCGTCGAGGAGGGCCACCTCGGTCAGGTGGGCGCCCACGTCCGCGATGATGCGCGGGCCCGGCGCGGCGCCGGCACCGATGGCGGCGGCGCGGACGGTGGCGATGGGCAGCACCTGGGACGGGGCGAAGACGTCGGTGAGCAGCCGCCGTGCGGTGTGTTCGTCGTCCGGGGTCGCCAGCACCGGGTGGCAGACAACCAGGACGGCGCCGGTGGGTATCGGCCGGTGGTGGTAGCGGTGAAGGCGGGTGAGCAGGTTGTGCAGTCCGGCTGCGTCGGTGATGCGGCCGCGCCGGATCAGCGGGGTCGGGTTGGTGAGGCTGTCGCTGACGGTGGGCACGTGGAGGGTCGGCCGGCCGGAGGCCCAGATCCGGGTGTAGCCGCTGCCCAGATCGACTCCGACAGCGGCCGGCTCCGTACCGGCCGCTGTGGCCCCGGGTGGTGCTCCGGAGAAATGCACGGAGACGGGCGCACCGGACGCCGAACCGCCGGGGCGAGCCGAGAGCTCAGCGAACCGATCGATCGTTTCCATAGTCGAACTCCTGGGGTGTATGCGCATGAAGAAATGACGAAGCACACGGTGTTCTGCCGGCAGGCAAGGTGTGGGGATCGCCGATCCGGCACAACCGCAACAGCGGGCGCTGAGGTCGACGACCCCGTGTCGCCCGTCAGCTTGCTGCCGGGCGGCTACGAACTCCTGGATTCCAGCTCTGGCAACGGCAGAAAGCCGGATGGGACGCGGCGGCGTGGATCGGTCAGCGGCAACCGTCTGGTTGTGCGAACAGTCATTACCGCCTCCTCGTGATCGCCCCTCGGGTCGAAGCTACAAGCTTCCGGCAACGGGAACCCGATCTCATGGGCACCCGTCGGAAGAGTCGCCCGGGTCGTCGTTGCTGACGGTCGGCAAGCTGCCCCGCTACCAGTTGGCCGGCGGATCGCTGGCGGGGAACGACTGCATGCCCCACTCGTCGACGATGTCGCGCGTGATCCCGATGCTCGCGCGGATCGGGCCAGGTAGCCGGACGTTGCGACCCGCCCGCATACCGTCCGCGCCACTGCCGGCCGGCCTGAGCGGTAGCCACGAACCGGTTACGTCGGCGGATTGATCGCTGCTCATCGCGCCGCGTCCGTTCTGGTGACCTGTTCGGCGTGGACTGCCAGGCTGTGGTTGTTCGTGGCGTCGGCGGTCTGCCGATAGTGGCGGGCCGCGTTCCAGAACCCATGCATCGGGTCGTGGTCCGGCCGGTGGTTCG